>Ga0099853_1000053_pt1 | contig 11529 bp, 15 predicted proteins | sample In2P11_FD_77060 | JGI IMG/M metagenome (GOLD analysis project Ga0099853, IMG submission 77060) | Clean room microbial communities from NASA Spacecraft Assembly Facility at Jet Propulsion Laboratory, Pasadena, California, USA -... ... | reverse complement strand
TTCAAATCCTTGCTGGATGCTTCCCTTGCCACGTGGGAAGAGATTGAAAATTATTTTATGTAGAAATGGGGGGAGAAGAGGGATCATGGATATATTCTTACCAAGTTCAATGCTATGTAAAAGAAACATGATGAGGATATCTCAGAGTTTATAAAAAGGTTTAATAAATTGTACAATAGTCTATCTGTTGAGATTAAACCTTTGTAGGCCACTGCTCGAGTAGTTTTTGTTGGGGCCTTTGAATCAGAATTTGGTTTCACACTCTGAGGAGGAAATCCCGTACCCTGGACCAGATTCAAATTGACGCTCTCGAGGTAGAAGCCAATTTTACATCTATCAGGAAGTCAAGGAGCAGAACTAACACTAGGGAGAAGAAAAAGGGAAAGAGGAGGAAACATCCTCAAGTGATGGAAGAGTGTCCCAAGAACAAAAGCTGGAGGAAATGGATAAGTTAATAAATAACTTATCAAATAAATAGGTAGAACTAGAGCTAGAAAATAAAAACATTCCATGACAGAATTCCCAAGATTCTAATCGACGCTTCAATCCCCAATACAGAAGGCCTCCCCTATAGATATTGCAGAGGGAGAGAAAAGAACAACAAGAACACATCCATCCCCCATTATAGATAGAAGACGATCCAGAGGAGCAGATACAAGATGCCAATGAGGTTCAGGGGATCATGTATTCTTGTTTCTTTGATGAAGAGAAAGAAGTCAGAACGTATGAGGAAGAGGGGGATGATCTAGATGCAACACTAAACTATGGTGAGATGGATGATTACTGCAAGAAGTTCACCAATTTCATGCAAGCTCAGCTGCATAGGAAATATGATCTTTAGTCATCTAGAAAGAGATCAAGGGTACAAGACCAAAACGAAGATGCTTCCTCCCAAGAGTCGTCAAGGCCAAATGACAAAGGGAAGAGGCCTTTAGATCCAATTACACAAAAAAAGGAGTCCTCAGATCAAATCTGACATAATCCTGAATCCCTCAAAGAAGAGAAGCCACCTCCCCCTCCTAGACCCATTTGTGAAAAGAAAAAGAGCTTGTAGAGGTTAACACTAAGAAAAATGCCTTGCTATCTTTAATATTCAAAAATAACTTGAGAAAGTCAAAATCCCAGTTTCGTTAGCTGAACTTTTGAAACAACCCACCTATAAGGCCCAAGTTTTGCAGTTCATCTATCCATCTATTTTAGTCCAATCACATGATAGTTTAAATCTCTAAGAAGAAAGGCCAATGGTCGTAATTGGACCCCATGTTGAAGAACAAGATCCCTCTACAACACCTTTTTATGTTACTTTAGTAGTACATGACCTCTTGCTTCATAAATACATGTTAGACTCGGGTGCTTCCCATAACTTGATGCCAATGTTAGTCATGGAGCAACTAGGTCTACAGATAACTAGACCATACAAAGATCTCTACTCTTTTGACTCTAAGAGGGTACAGTTCTTAGGAATGATAAAGGACTTAGTGGTGAATTTGGCCCATATCCCAGTAAAAAGTGTAGTAATGGATATTGTAGTAGCTGATAACCATGCAAGGTTCGATATGCTTTTGTCCAGGTCTTGGGGATCAAAGATTGGAGGTTCCATCAAGCTGTATTTGACCTATGCTACCATTCCTATATTTGGTGGAGAAGAAAGGTGACTATATAGATAATCAAGGTTTGTCAAAACAGTTACGAAAGATGATTACCCAAATAATGCTCCTATGTATGGGGAAGAAATGGATTTCTCCTGCCTACTATTGGAAGAAGAGGATTTTATTTTGGAAAAAACATAGGTACAACCTGCAAGCCAATTAGATAAGAAGCTAAGAGATTGTAGCAAAGTCTGGAACTTGTATTTTGATGGTGCCATTTATAAGGAAGGAAATGGAGCAGAGGTGTTGTTGATATCCCTAGAGGGTGTCTTGATCCCTCTCTTGTTCAAATTGGAATGAAACCAATAATGTGGCAGAGTATGAGGCATTACTATTAGGACTGCAAGTAGCGAGGAATATTAAATATTGAATGCCTGACTGTGATTGGAGACTCGGAACTGGTGGTAAAGAAACTAAAGATTCAATGTCAAACTAAGCACCCTAGGTTAAGGGCTTATAGAAATGAGGTTTGGTATTTAGTGGAAAACTTCTTCTTGGCTTTCAATGTACAAATCCTCGAAGGAAATCAAATGGATGGCTCATTGGCTATAACTGGAACTAATTTTAAGCCATTGCAAAATCCACTTCTTAGATATGAATTCAAGATTAGATACAAACCTTCAATTCCAGATAATGTTAGACACTGGCAGGTGTTCGAATATGATGAATAGATCAAGTGCTTTATGGAAGTCATTGGGGAATTCTCGAATCCTGTGATTGACCAAGAAGATGAAAAAGTGACAGATGAGTAGCCAACTGCTTGGGAGGATACTATCACAGGGCATAGAGTTCTGCATCTAAAGAGAAACACTATTCCTCATGGTATAGTTCCTTTGGAAAGATTATTCAAATCCAACAACATAGCCTCGAAACCTGCTGAAGAGGGAGTCAATGAACAAGTGGAGGATTGCAACATCAGCTCAGAGAACGAACCTCAAATGATAAAGCTATCAAAATGGATCCCCCATCAATATAAAAAAAAAGGTACTTAAATCTTTTTAGATCCTATAAAGATGTATTTTCTTGGTCATATGATGATTTAAAGATGTTTGATCCAAATGTTATTCAACATAAGATTCCCTTAAAGAATGGAATGAATCTTTGGAAGCAAAAACTCAGACAGATCAATCCACTTTACTCCCATCCATTGAGAAGGAAGTAAGGAAGTTACTTCAAGCCAAGATCTTTGTACCCTTGAGATACTCAGAGTGGGTGGAAAACATGGTTCCTATCAGGAAAAAGAATGGAGAGATAAGGCTGTGTGTGGATTTCAGAAACCTAAACAAATCTTAATTAAAAGATAACTACCCGTTGCCAAAAATGGATTATATATTATAGAGAGTAGTTGGCTCAGCTCAGATGTCCATGATGGATGGATTTTCAGGGTACAATCAGGTAGCAGTGCATCCCTACGATGAAAAGAAAAATACATTCACTATGCCCTGGGGAACCTTCATGTATGCAAGAATTCCATTTGGCCTTATAAATGTTGGAGAAAATTTCCAAAGGGAAATGGATATAGAATTTGTGGGAGAACATGCCAAATTTGTAGTGGTTTACTTGGATGATATCACAATTTTGTCTAAAACAGATGAGGAGATTATTGTGCATTTGAAAATCGCTTTTGAGAAATGCAGGAAATTTGAGTTGTCTCTGAATCCGAAGAAATCTCAATTCGCTCTGAGCGAAGATAAGATGTTGGGGCACATAGTAGCACAGGAAGGGGTGTATCGATCCCAAGCATGTCAAAGCCATCAACCACATTTCCCTACCTAGAAATAAAAAAATAAGTCCAAGTGTTCTTGGGAAGGATTAACTTCTTGAGAATATTTATACTCAACTATGCAAAGATAGTGAAAGATATCACATAAATGTTGAAGAAGAAGAATGAAGTGAAGTGGAACCCAGATTCCCGGGATTCCTTCTCTAGGATCAAGAAAGACTTCGCAGAGGCTCTTGTTCTAGTCAGCCCAGATTATTCAACACTGTTTTACATATTTTCTTTCGCCTCCCCTCATACTGTAGTCGCTATGTTATTGCAGAAGAATAGTGAAGGGCACGAGCAACCTATAGCCTTTTTCAGCCACGTGCTGCAGGAGGCTGAATTGAAATATAATATCTTGAAAAAATAGGCTTACACCCTAGTCAAATATTTGAATACCTTTAGAGTTTATGTCCTACACTCTAACATTGTAGCTTATGTTCCAACAATGACCGTTAAAGAAATCCTGGTGCAAAGGGATAGTGATGGAAAAAGAGGTAAGTGGATTGCCAAAATCCAAGAGTATGACATGGATATCAAGCCACTAAACTCATCAAAGGACATGGATTGGCCAAAATCTTATCAGAGTCTAATTTTCAAGCCTTGGGGATTAACTTTTTAGGAGAAGAGGATGAAGAAGGGAAACAACAACCAATGATTAAGACATCAATCCAAAAAATTCATATAAAATACGAAGCATATGCCTGGTATAAAGATGTCATCCAATATTTGATATTTCTAAGGTGTCTGGTGAAAATGGATAAATTTAAGTATAGATAATTAAGATTACAAGCCCAAAAGTTTATTATATCAAATGGTCAACTGTATTGGAAGGACCCTGTTGGGATTCTACTTTTGTGTTTGGTGGAAAAATAAATTCAAAGTGTAATTGATTATTTCTATAGATGTGTTTGTGGGGGACACTACAACTGGAAGACTACAATACATAAGATATTGAAAGCGTATTTTATTGGCCAAAACTATTCGGAGAAGTTCACCCTTATGTTCAGTCCTGCGAGAAGTGTCAAACTTTCTCCAAGAAGCAATAACTAGCTCCACTCCCATTAATTCCTAGTTTTTTTGAAGAACCTTTCATGAAATGGGGATTGGACTTTATCAGAGAGATACACCCACATTCCAACAACCAACATAAGTGGATACTCACAACCATAGACTATTTCACTAAATGGGTGGAAGCAATCTCAAACCAAAATGCAACCGATGCTATGGTCATAAAATTTCTAGAGGAAAATATCTAAGCCAAGTTTGATTGTCCTATGAAAATTGTGACTGATAATGCTTAGTTTTTTAAGTCTACAAAATTTATCAACTTTTGTCAGAAATTCAACATTACAATTGACCACTCTACTACCTATTATCCACAGGGAAACGGACTAGCTGAGTCTTCTAATACAACGTTAGTAAGGATCCTAAAGAAAACAATTGCAGAAAGCAAGAGGAATTGGGACTCCTGATTGAGATTCGCCCTATGGGCTAACAGGGTCACTCCTAAAAGATCCATTGGGAAATATCCTTTCGAATTGGTTTATGGGAAATCAACAATATTCCCTATAAAACTCGCAATGTCGGTTGCCAAAATATTACAAGATGTTGAAGAAGAACCAATCTCCCAAAATCAAAGGATAAATCAACTAGTGGAGCTCCAGGAGAGCAATCACAAGTTAATCAACGATCAACAGAAAATGAAGTCCTTGTTCCATAAAAACGAAAGGGACAAACCTCTCTAGCGAGGGGATCTAGTCTTGAGGTGGGATATTGGAAGGGAAGAAAAGGGAAAACATGAAAATTTTAACCCATTATCGTTCAGCCCTTTCAAAATTGCTGAAGAAAAAGGAAATAATACTTTCTTATTGGAAAAATTATAAGGTGAATCACCATCACTGTTGGTAAATTGGAAGTTCCTCAAAATTTATTTCTAGCACTAAAGGAATAAACCCTCATTCATTGTAAGTATCGGTGACTTATATGTAAATAATCTATGCTATTTAACATTCTTGTTATTTCTTCTTGCTGTTATACAAAGTTTTCGATAATAAGACTCCGTGCCCAAGGAGCAAGATATTAAGCTGCAAGTTCTTGATGCATTGTTGGCAATACATCATCCCCAATTAGAGCCAATGTTATCCCTCTCTTTAATACTTTTCAAATATTGAAGATAGGGTTACGTGAATCAAATTCAAAAAAGGAAACCACACTCAAGGAGAAGCTCTGAGACCAAATGTGTGAATAAAATTGATTACACAACAAAGCATGTAATGTTGTCGGGATCTAGACCAAGCTGCAGTTAAAGAAACCAAGTGACCAGACAATATTCAGGAGGGAGGTTAAAGGTTGTACTTCTTTGAAAGAAATCGTCATTCCTTGTGGACCAACGGTGCTCCGAAACTAGTTCCGTGGGTGGGACTTGCATGGGGGTTAACCTATGAGACTGTGCCAAAGTTGAAAAGTCAGTTGTCAATCCGACAACCCAGATTAATTTCAGGGGTGAGGAGGACTCATCTGCCTATGGGCTTCCCTACTGAAGTACAATGGGGGCCACGTGCTAGGTGGGCTACCCCCATTGGCCCCTTGTGGCAAGTGACTGCAATCCAAAAGGTAAAGGTAATTTTGTGATCTCCCACTTTCTCTCTCTGGTCCTCCTTTCTGTCCAATCCCAAGTCACCACATCCCCATCCTTTTTACTCTTGATGTCATCACCTCGTCGCGTGTCCCCTCCTTGCTATAAAGTAGCCTTCTCCCAATTCCCTTTTCCGACAGCTACTCTACAGTTCCCAGTGTGAATATCCCAGTATGGTCACCTGTGCAGGAACTCCTGCTCAAAGTACCTGGACCACCTAAGGAATTCCTCCTAACATCGCTTTTTGCTGCTCCTATGGGCTCCGGGTAACTTGTCACCTGACCACCTATGATTTGTGTGTTGTTTGCTTGATAAAATGAAACAAGTGACACCCAAAATCCCTAAAACCCATGAGGTTAGGTCCTCTTCTAGCCTCGAGGCCCTAATGGATGCCGAGGGCCAGATTGAAAACCCAACATGCTCTTACCAGCTTTCAGACCTTCGCTTTGATCTATTTTCCGGCCATGTGAGGGAGAAGAAACTTTTCGAGTTATCAAATCCAGCTTATATTTCCAAATCACGCCCTGAGTTAATTACTTCCTTGAATTTATATCATGGTGCACTGCGACATACCTAGTTGAAAATAATTACTTCACCTCCACCTCAGAAACCAAAATGTTGGAGGTAACCCCTGAATTGATTCAGAAGGCCCTAATTTTACCTTTCTCTCCTACAATGCAGTTGTTTACCGATACTACCCTAGCCCATCACTTTGTTACTCTTCCTCCTCATAGAAAAAACCCTTCTTGGACCAAATCTTTTCCCTTAGAGTCAAATCCCTACCCCCAGATGAGTCTTTCACAATTACCCTTTTCAGAGAGCCTGTTAGACCTATTTTGTCTGCAATTGCATGTTTATTTGGGGAAGACAACTCCCACATGACTAATAAGGCCATCTTGGGATGTCTACATAAAATGAATCAACCTAGTTGTCTTCTCGATAGTCCTCTCTATCTATCTATGGCCATATGCTTCCAACTTCATTACTTCCCCACCACTTCTTACTTTCATTATTATTCCCTTATGTTCAACCTGTTTAGGTATACCCACATCAAAGAGTTTGAATGTTTGGTCCTTAATGTGATTTCTCCCAACAAACAATGGAATTACGTCTTCGACTGGAATATATCTGTAAGAAGAGGACCCAAAGTTGGTGGGTACTCTCAATTCATCTTTACCTTTATGGCCATTGCGTACAGGATTATCCATGGGGCCTCGCCACCAATAATTTTTCCTTAGCGAAAAGAGCTCCTCCAACTTAGCAAAGATGATATGGTAGGAGATTAGTACCTCTATGATGATTACACGGAGCTTAGGATTTATGGGTGCGAGCTCCATACCTATCGCATACCAGTGTTCATGCCTATTAGAATATTTTCCCTTGAATTTATTCAATAGCTCTTCAGTGTAGACCTACTTCACTTCATGCCTGTAAAGAAAGGTTATATTTTTAAAATGAAACAACCTGTAGGTCATTTTATGGTGAACACAAGACAAACTTTTCAAATAGTTGAGGCTTTACTTGAAACCATGGATTTTGAAAAGGGAGACACTTGGCACTATGATCCCAAAGGTATCATTTCCCAAAGGAGATAAAAGATAAAAGCATCAACTTACGTACATGAGTCCAAACCCGAAATTGAATGGAAAGCTAATTTTGATTCATGGCCTCTTAACATAGAAATGAAGGCCAAATCCCCAGTAATCACGGGAAAAGCGTCAAAGAGGACCGTTGACAAAGCTGGGGATACCGAAATGGAATAATCACACATAAATAAAAAGGTTAGGAGTCAAGGCTAAGAAGAAGAAGAGATTGTGATCCATCTAGTGGAAACAAGATCAGATCAACCAAGTTTTCAGATTACTTTAGAGGATCCACCACTAGCTACAACTTTGTTTACTACAGAAGTAACATTCCTAGACCTTGAGGAAAGTGTTGCGACCACTGGACCTAGCTAGCATATTGGAAAGGCCATTGAGGAAAATAATAGAAAAGTCAGGGAGACAATGCAGTAGATGATGGCTTCCCAATCAACATCTCACCACACAGTTGCCGGATGATATGGACCTAGAACGTGGTCAAATGAAGTTTTTATTACAACACCCATTAGCACAGTCATTACCTTAAGGGCCTCAATTTAAAACCTTGGATGTGTCTTTGAATTTAGCAAGTGTCTCCTTGCCGGATAAAATAAACTTTCACAAGCAAGAGGGGGAGGTGCTGTACAACGGTTTTAGCAAAAATTCCATGACCATTAGAAAAGCTAAGACATTATTAGAAAATTCTGCAAACAAGGTGAAAATGGAGAAGGCCAATTGAAGAGCCCTGCATATGCAGAATGAAGGCTACAAGGAGTTTATAATCAAGCTAGGGGTGAACCCATAAGACAAGACAACAATGGAAACTCTTCTTCAACAATCTTAGAAAGAGATCTAGGGATTAAGACACAAGTTAGAGATGTTGGGCAGTGAACATGTATAGACTAAGGAGCTGGGTTAGGTTGAGTTGGAAAAGGAAAACTTGATGAAAGAGTTGGTAGAAAAAAGTGATGAGATAGTGGCTCTTAAATAGAAAGTCGCCAAACTGAAATCAAAAGTCAATTCTCATGTGTGTGTGGTGGAAGTACCCAAAGAGCCACGAAACCCTACTAAGCAGCTCACTAAGGCATTGACTGAGTTGCATCTATTGGAAGGTGAGTTGAAGAGGGTACAAAGAGACTTAGATTATTCTAATGCAAGACTGGCTTAGAAAGAAAAACAGTTGGAGATTACGATAACAAATGCTGAACTCATCAACAAGAACCTGGAGTCCGCAACATAGGAGGCTACCAAGCTTAAGACAAAGTTGAAGGGGAATACGTGTCTTTTGGAAACCAGACAATTGATATGGGACAAGGTCATCGAATAAATGAATCACATCTAGGAGCATGTGAAATTAATACATGAGCAGAAAGTTTCAAGAAAGGATTACAATCAGTTCATCATGAATGCGAAAGAAGAAGGCGAAGAGAATTCCCAAATTTCCAAGAGATTAATTCACTTTGTAAACGAGAGGCCAACTGAGGAGTTAAGAGCCATCAACGTAGTAGATAGGGTCAGTGTTATAATGGAGACATCTAAAGTCATTCTGAAAGAGGAAGCTAGGGTTAGAGCTGAACAATGCCTTGGGGTAGTACAAAAGGAAGTGGCCTCCTTTAATGCTAAATTCAACAAAGTAGTACAAGTTGGGTTGCCTAACTGTTGGGGACCTCATGGGGAGTTTCTCTCTTAGGAACAATACAATTAGAGGCTTGTAGAAGCTAAAAGCAAGGGATGTTTGTCTCATGAGAAAACCACCACTCTCAAAGGGAAAATAGTAGTGAACCTCTTGAAGAAGGAATCCTAACTACTGGGAATGGTGAGAAGTCTTTTTCATCACAGGTTGATTTAATTTGGTATAATTGATTTAAAGGTAAATTATCAATGGTTCATCTCCACTCCTCACCCACCTCCAATATTATGGCAATGATTTGAGCTATTTGTTAATCCACCAATTGTCTGAGTCGTCGATTCGCATACACAACGCACCTGACAATGTGTTGCCTCGGCCCACCATCCTTAAAAAATATTTATAATCATGTCAATCCTGACATCTCATTTACATCTTTTATGTTACTCACATTTTAAGTTTTATTTTGTTCTGTTAAATTATTATATTTTAGTTAAGTACAATTGTGTAGTCAGACACGCTAAAGTTTTGAAGCGATTGGTCATCATGAACAAATTTTGTAACGACCTCTCCCTTTCTGAGAGGTCCTATATGAACAATTTTGATAGAGGGAAGCAAGGTTCAAAATTTTGGGAAATAACTCTTTTCTAGTTTCATGAAGATAATGTTATGAATCTCTATGCATGTATGTTTCCTAGAAAATTAATACAAGATTTTTGGTGATTCCAACTTATTGGGTTGCAGTATGTTCCTTCCCCTTTGAGTTTTTCATATATGTTGAATGCTCTTCTTGGATTTCATGTCAAGTAGATGCTAAATGTATTTAACATAAAATGTAGATTCATTTAGATCAAATTATTGATGAATAATGCTTGTATGAATATGGAAATCAAGTCTTTAAATTCACTCCATGTATCTTAGCATCCCATAAACATTTCCTTTCTCTCGTTTCTCTCTAAATTCAAATGTATGGAATTCTTAAATTTTAAGCTCAGTATGATGGGTTTTGCCTCTACTTTCTTCTGCAATTACATCTGTTTGAACAACTGATTAATTGCAAGCTCCCAATCTGGATTGGCCACCATATATTGAAGATAATATTCTTGTGCATTCTTATGTGTGTATCAGTTCATGCATTGTATCCTTATGAATGGTTCTGAATCAACTTTATTGGAACTGAATGCACAAAAAGGTGCTATGAGTTCTTAAGACAAATTTGACAGCACTAATTATGATGTCCTAGGTACTGGTCTCCTCTCAACCCAGAGACTATCTCTAGGAGTGACAACAGGATGTCTCCCCACTCTAAACCAATTGTGCCTGCTTATTGTTTGGGTTTAGAATGGGTTGAGTAGGAATTTGAGGTTTCTTAGGTGGGGCATGGCGAGGGAGTTGTGGTTGAGGTTGAGTTGGAGGAAGTAAAGAAAAATTTTGGGTTGTTTGAGGCCTCCACCCTTGTGAGAGGTTGCCCCATTGGGAACACTGAGGTGGATATGGATGGAAAGGAGGGTTAATAGGATGAGGAGGATATTGAGGAGTATAAGGCCAAGGAGGAGGTGTGGGCCATGATGGAAATTGAGTGGAAGGGTACCAATTTTGTAAAGGTGCATTCTAATTTAGATTGTAATGAGGATAGTGTGCACCTTGCATGTCTTGTTGATATGGACGAGGGCCTTGAGGCCTCCTTTGGTTAATGGAGCATAATTGCTATGAACCACCTTCTTCCCCTTGATATACAACCTTTAGACCTGATAGATAGGGGCATTTATCTGTTGCATGGTTTTCTTCACAGACAGAGCATAATTATATGACATTCAGTGGGAACTCATTCCTAGGATGTCTCCCAGTGCCTAGGGCAGAAGCTAGCTAGTGCCCTTTCTGCTTCCTCTTACTTCCTTTTAATATAGTATATATATAGAGAAAATGTATGCAACATTTCACTCTTAAAATCCTCCAACATACTTTTTATCTCATGTTTTATTGTTGATGTAGAGGGAGATGAACTAACCAAGCTTTGGCTAGACCTACATTTTTTCCTAGCAGACCTAGAGTGATTCTTGAATATTGTTTTGATGTCATCATAAGGAAATTGGTAGATGTCTCCTGCAGACAACATGTTGAGGGTTTCCATTACATCTTCCATAATCCCTCAGAGAAGAACTAGCTTAAGTGACTCAGGGTCAAGGGTATAGTTAGCCCTCCTATAATTGAGTTGAAATATTTCCTCATAGTCCTCTAAGAATTCATCTAGTCCTACAGTCATCCTAAAGATT
>Ga0099853_1000052_pt1 | contig 11530 bp, 9 predicted proteins | sample In2P11_FD_77060 | JGI IMG/M metagenome (GOLD analysis project Ga0099853, IMG submission 77060) | Clean room microbial communities from NASA Spacecraft Assembly Facility at Jet Propulsion Laboratory, Pasadena, California, USA -... ... | reverse complement strand
GAATAATACAATATGTAGAATGGATATCATCCATCACCACAAAGTTGAGGGTAGATAAAAGGATGGCTTTGGATATTTGCCAATATACACTTTTTTGTTTTTCAATGACAAACACAAGCTTGATATTTGGGTTGCATTGCCTTGAACAAATTCAAGCAACTAATTTATTAAACTATCGATGCAAACAAATTACAAAATTCCCCAATTTTTTGAATCTAAAAATAAATCGTCTTTGGAATTACTTCCAGTTATATTTCAATGTTTTCTTTGTTGTATTTTAGTTGACTGGGATACTCATCTCTCATCTGAGAGACACGGGTTCAACTCCAACCAAGATAATTTATTTTGCAAATGTTTTTACAATAATAAAAAGAGATGTTCCTTTTAAAGGCTCTTACAGCAAGGCAAACACTTAATCCAACGCTTTTGCAGTGATCGATAACTCTTCTTTATTAAATTGTTCGGGGAAATGGGAGCATTTTTTTCCTCTGTCTTCTTCACGTATTCTTGTAGCAAATAGTTGGATGGTGATGATGTTCATGCACGATTAACGATATGTTTATTGATTGTGTTGGATACAAATCCTACTAGGAGGAACTTTGAATGACCATGTCCATTGTTTACTTCATCGTTTTTTGTTGTCAATGTGTTGTATCCCTTAAAATGCGTTGTTTTTTGAAGGTTAATCTGATCTTTTCCGTGTCACTGAGTGTGCACTTACATTTCACCCCTAAAAGCATATTGTCAGAATCTTAGTCTCGAGCCTGAACATTGTTCTTTGAGTGTTCCATGTGAGTGATAAAGATTGAAGGGGTCTTTTACCTCTCATTGTCCACCGATTTTATTTCCCCTTTGGTGCTTTTTCCTTGAGTCCACGGGGATCTAGATGCACCAAGTCATTTGGAGATGGATTCCTTTTTGTCACAGCCCCACGCTGTGATGCCTTATGATCACTGTGGGCGATGTGCGCCACCGATGATATTTTGTCGCAGTTGTACAACTACTCTAACCCAGACTGCACCTAACTTCTCATTCACTTCAACGATTAGCCATTTTTTCATTCAAGCGTTATTATATTCAATTATTTCATTCAACAATTATACAATTATGTGACATTGTAACTTTAGTACAAGCAACGGAACAACACTCATTAACAGTCTGCGATATCGTAAAGAGCAATATGAACACAAGTATTTGCGACAGGAGGGGGCAACTCCCAAAACGCTTCTCCCACTTCCTCTTAAACTTGAAATAATATTTACAGTGGTGATAGAAAGGGGCGAGCCGTGTCCAAACTCATGCGCTGCCCAAGTAAAAAGAGTGGTAGTGGTTGGCCCAACCGAACTCACTGGTGAAAAGTGCTAAGTTTCGCAAGCAAGGTGTTCGCTGCCTAAGGTGTGCAACTTTCCCAACAGAAACCCAAAAATTGGAGCCACAAAATAGCCCAGAAAAGCAACCCTCGGCCCTGCCCAGAAACCAGCTCGCTTGGGCGAGCTCTCCTCCTTCTGCGACGTGCCTTAACTACGTTTTCAAATTCTGCGATGTAAGCCCCGCGATTTTGCGATATCAGATCCCTTATATTTCTGCGATTAGCTTTTGTGATATTACTTATCTTGTGTGAACTTGCTTGTTGCCTCCTCCAAGTGTCGAGCTCCTCATCTTATAGATCATCTAGTCGTCCGATTTTACGTGGGCCGATGCCCCTTCTCTTCTTGAGTCGACCCTTCATCTTGTGCGGGCGCGCCCCTGGGCCGACCTGCTTGTGGGTGTGCTGACGCACCCCACCCTAGGAGCTTCGCCTACTATGCTACCCATGCTACCACCTCTGGTCACTTCTATGTCACACACTCCACATTGCGCTGCCTACTCACTCGCCCTTCACGCACCTACTCACTACGTCTTGGTCGCACTTCCACTCCGCCTTGCATCGTCGCGGCGCCTAGGCGCCACACCTTGTGTGCAGGCGCGCTCATGGGCACGGGTTCATCGAGTTAGGTTATCGCTACGTTGTGACGTGCGCGTTCTCGCTTGCACGCTCTCCACTGTGGGCGGGCACTCTTCTTCATGTGCCCTTTGATATACCACGTCGTGTGGGCTGGAGTGCCCTCGTGTCGTGCCTGCTACATCTCTCTCGATGCCCCACCTTCCTTTGTGTGCACCTAGGGCGTGCACCCCTCAACTCGTGCACGCTGCCCCTGGTGTCGACCTGGGCACCTCTCCTCTGTGTGGGCGCACTCGTCCACTTGGGCACTCTCATCGTACCTCCAAGACAGTTTTTCGCCATAAAGTGAGCACGACCCATCAGGGGCGCCTGTTGGCCTTGGTGCCAGCTCGGGGTCCTGACACTTTGCCATATGCGAAAGGAATATGAGCGGTCAAGTTGTTGATTACAAGTGGTAGGTGGTTGTGATTTGTTTTAGGGCCAAACTCTATTTTACCCCGATGCCAGAACTTCTCGCTAATTCAACATATTAATATGAAGGGAATAGAACGTCGATAGTGGAGGAAGATATAGATCGAATCCTCCCCGAGCTCTCCTACCGGTCAACCCTCCTCTGGTCGCGGCTAAATTTGATAGGCCAGACGCCGTTCTTGAAGGAAATCCAGCCACAAGATGACACGACGGTGGCGGTTGATGAGCAGACATTGGCCCTCATCATCAATGGAGAGCAAGAGGGTCTTATTTGGGGACAACGATCTACATCGCATTCTTGGTGTTCTCGTAGGGGAGTGTCGCAATCTCCGACTTCTCAAGATCCACAATGGAGATGCGGTTGCCCATGGGTGTCAGATGCTATTTCACAGGATCGCCTTCCCCCCCCTGTATGGGGCACCAAGGAGCTTCTTACCCTGCAATTCATGCCTCTCTCTCTCTCTCTCTCTCAGGGAAACCAATCACAATGGGATTTTGTAGGGCTCTCTAAACTGAAAGCTTGCTTCATTAGGGTCTTGTAAAAATGGTTAGCAACACATTTTTGAAACGACGTGGATGTGAAAATTACTCACTAGCAGAGTTTTAAAAGTGTTGTACATTGCACATGAACTTAAACTTTGACGAGGCTTCTGTGTGAGAGAGCTTAAACTTTGACGAGTGTTTTGTGCAAGTGAAGCACCGAATAGACTAGGTGTTGTAACCCAAGAACTGACTTAATAAGTGCACATCTTTAATTATTTTGCTAATTCGGTTTATGTGAGTATTAGTTTAGTTTGTAACGGTGAATTAAATAATATATTCATCGCAGCAAAATTACACTCTGATATACCTTTCGTGAATAGCCAAAATCGAATCATGATATACTCTCCACAAGTAGTTAATATAAATGTCTCAGTGGATTAATCTTTCAAAACCATTAATAAATTTGTTTTATGTAACTTGGTAGTAAACTCATTATGCCTTCTCAAAGACAACTAAACACGCTATATTGTATCAGAATCAACAATTACAACATGATCAATACGTTAACGCGATGGGTGATTAAATATGGAAAACATAGCAATAGGTTGTTGATTAAATTTGACTAAGTTAAGACACATCCCGGTGAATTTGGCTTCAAGGAGTGGGTAAGCAATGATCTCCATTGATTATCTCCAATGGCATTAAACGTCACATTGAAGGATTTTTAAATAGTGTAATTTTTTCCTTTATATTAACATATAAATTATTTTTATGTTATGATAGCATCCACCACAAATTTTAGATAGCATGGAAAGGGAAGAAATAAAAAAAAAATTCTTTAGTTATTCTTTCCCATATAATTAATTATTTTGATATTATATATATATATATATGAAGTTTCATATTTTTAATTGTAGATAATATTCTAATATTTAGTTAATTTTATTTATATATAAAAAGCAATAGAGTTCATATTTGTAGTTTCTAGATAAATTTAATTATAACATCCATCTCAACTCTGAGGTTATACATCAAATGGCGCAAACTTCTTAATGGGTGAAAAAAGATTTGATCCCTCTAATGGAAAAGTAAAATGGGTGTAGGGAGGTGAAAATGGTGAGAATATTGAAAATACAAGTTTGATATTAAAGAGCATGTCTATTTAAATGGTAAGTGGTATTAGAAGGAATAGAAATGAGTTATCCCACATGCATGGATGAGTGGGATAGAGGAGAAGGGGAGTAGTAGAAAAGGGACAGACAGAGAAATGGAAAAGCATACCTTTCTCGGCCTTTTGGCTAAGATCAAGTGTAGTATCTGTTCTTATCAGTTTAATATCTGATACGTGGTTCATAGAACCACATGATATTAAATGTATTTTTCTAGGGGGAGGGCCCACTTACAATAGCTTGCTATTGGGGCTCTCGGGCATCGCTTGTGTGTTGCACTACAGCACCAGCCTAGTGCACCCCACCAAGACAAGACCAAATAAATAAATAAATTGAAATTGTTGAATGTTAATGGTTTGTTAGGATTGAACAACTTGTATTTACTGTGAACTTTTGTCTTCTATATTCTATTCTATTTGATTAGCCGCGCATTATCTTGATTAGATATCATGTTGTTTACCGCGCCCAAGTCTAGTAGGGGTATTATTATGGTGTATAACTGTGCTCTGACTCTATTTGGTGCAACAAGGGTGATTGGACAAAGACTGCCGCTGCCTACAGAGCAACATCACGCACAGTTCAATTCACTGGGAATAGAGCATCATGCACAATTCAGTTCAGTGGGAAGTTGGGTAATAGAAAGAAATAAACACAATGGTTTTCCTTTTCCGTTTTATTAGTTAACCTGGTAATGGAATTTACAATGCTTGCACTTGCAACCTCCAATGGCTGTTGTTGTTACAACAATAATAATTAAAACCACAGCACGACCAAGTCCTTTTTTTCTCTCAACTTACCCTTACCCATAGGTCTGAGTCTCGGTCGCACTCACATTCACTGTTCAAAACAGCTGTCAATGGCTCCTTTTAAAACTAGGAAAAGCTATGGTTACCCGGTTTCTGCATTTTCTCCTCTCCACAGATACAGGATTGTTGGACTCGTTTTGGGCAAAGGCAGATGACACTTTTAACAACATCATCCAAACCCGATGGGAGAATAGAAATGAGAATTTGCAACTTTGGTCTTGGGCCCCTTCTTTCAAGGTAACAAAAATCAATTGTGACATTGGAATGCATGAAATATTGCTAAGCCAAACGTTTGCAAAACTGTTCTCTGCTCTTCCACTCTTCTGTTAGCCCATGTTTCACTTGAACAATGTTGGCTCAAAAAATAGATATAATATATAATAATTCACGCTGCAAAAACCAGAAATCCAATTACAATATGTCCAGTTGTGAAAGTCTCCATTCTAAATTCGATTTCGATCTTGATGGTTCTTCAAGAGGTTGCCCTAGCAATGCAGCTTTTGAATTTGTAATGAGGAATCGCATGGAAGAACTAGCCTAGGTTGCTGTAGGGAATATAGTCTAACCTGCCAAGGATTATGTCGACGTTGTGGCATCCAAGAAGGAACGAAAGCGTCCATAAATTTATTTGAATGTGGAAGCATAAACCTGAAAGGGGACTCAAAACTCAACTGTGAGCAATTAAGGAATCGAAAATCTTCCATGGACCATTGGAGGTTGGAGTCCATTGTCGCCTTCCCTCATAGCCAATTTGAGACCCAAACAGGTAAGGAGCAGGAAGGACGGGTGCAAGAAGATATCCAGCATTGGAGCATCCTCCAGGGGGATACGAAAACACAAAAATCAACAACTCCAACTCCACATCGAGAATCATGCATAGAGATCATCATATAGGGCTAATGTGGGAGGATCAAGGAACTTTAATGATGGCAATTCAAGCCATCAATCCACCTTGTCACAAAATGAATCCATCCATCATGGCACTTGAAGAACATCTGCATCTGATAGGTGTGGAAACCCCTTGATCAAATTAATCATCATTGGACAACGAAATCTAGAGCGAATCCAAGTACAATGGATGGTCTAATGTGTAAATTCGATGACAAGGAGATCACTAAGATGAGCGCCCGACTAGGTTTCTTTAGTGCACTAGCAGAAGAATGAGTCTTCCTCCCCGTTTGACCCAAGTTTTTGTGATTGCTATCATGGAGGATCCCATCTAGGTTTCCTGTAAATGATCCAGTCTTCCTCTTCCTCTAAGGATCTGCTACACCCGTTTGGCCCTCGGAAGCATCCCTTCCTTATTCCTAATTGAGATAGGAATTTATTATTTGCTGCCAACAAACAGAGCGCTGCTACTCCTAGCCACAGTTGTGGGAGCTACACCCCCCTCTTGGGCTTGTCATTTGACGAGACACAATCTTGATCTTGATCGGTTTGTTAGGTCTCCTTCCTTTGCCGAGGGTATTGTCATTTTGCTTTGGCTTTCCAACCAATTCTGTATTATCTATCCACTTCTAACAAACCATTTTTCTCTTTCCGAGTTCGATACTGATGATTTTGATTTCAAGGACATAGAGCATTGCTCCAACACTTTCCGTTTTAGTTTTTTAACCTGAAATGTTAAGCCCTTCCCTTCCAAAATTGTCAAGTGGTCTTTTGACATTCTTCCCATTTTCACCCGGCATCGCGGCTGCCTTGACATGTGTTTGTTGGTGAGCTCGAAACGTGCCTTATGTATGGTGAGAGCTCATGTGCACTGACTCGACATGTGCTGGCCGCTGAGCTCACGTGAATTGACTTGACGTGTGTCAGTTGCCGAGCTCATGTGAACTGACTCGACGTGTGTCGTGCTCGCTCGAAAAAAAACACCTTCATGATTGGCGAATTGAAAAGTAATTGGACAGGATTAAACATCCTCCACACATTGTCATCCGAAAATTTCTCTCAAAAGTAATTGACTTGACATGCGTTGGTTGCTACCGAGCTCGAAACATGCCATCACATTTGGTGAATTGAAAATAAATTTAGGGGATGGGATAGGAATATAAAACCCCAAATTCTTATATGTTTATTTTTCAAGGTCCCCTCATTCAGCGTGCAGCCTCCATTTGCAAGACCGTTGCCCTGGCCTATCGGTTGAGAAACCTCTGGGCCTGGGAGAAGGCAAGCCCCTTGGAAACAAAGGGTCTCTTTTTGAATTCTCGCGATGAGTGATGCCAACTTGCTATTTGTTATTCTTTTCTAGATACCGTCATTCGGCATAGTGCCTCCATTTGCAACACTATTGGCTTGTCCGTTGAGAGGAGTGATGACAACTTGTTGTTTAGTACTTTTTCCAAGATCCCCTCATTCAGCGTGGTGCCTCCATTTGCAAGACTAGCAGGTTGTCGGTTGAGAGCCCTAGGGGCTGGAAGAAGGTAACCTCTTGGAAACGAAGCGTCTCTTTTCGAATTCTAGCAATGAGCGATGCTAACTTGCTTTTAAGAGGGATCATTTTTAGGTTCCAAAAGGTTGATGATTATGCTTGAATCGCCAATGACGATCAATGTGCTCACTCTATCTATGTACAACGATAACAATCCATGAAGTAGAGCACACGCCTCTGCCGGGTTCTTTTTTGTTGTCCCCGGGCCCCACTCATAAGTCAATTTCCCCCTCCCCGCCAACAACAAGAACAGAGAAATATAGGAACTCGAGAATGCAGGGATAGTAGCATGGAGGAACAGCTCCAAGAGGCTATGATCACAAGGAGCCTTCTACGGTGAATGGTAACAACAACGGAAACCCTCTCGAATGCTACAATTAAACTCAAGCTCACTTCTAACATGACAGCAGCAGGGGACATGGCGACCAAGGATTTAACCTCCAATGTTGTCGGGGGAAGTGATCAAGTGTTTTCAACTCATAGAGCCTAGACCATAGAGTGCCATATAACCATAGTGATGAAATTGACCCCCGCTACCAGGGCATGGGTTTAGGGAGTGGTAAATTCAAAACTCCCCCATACAAACTAGTGAAGCTAGGCGGGGTTTCCCCCATACAAACTAGTGAAGCTAAGCGGGATTAAAACCCCTGGTGCATGATACAAAAAGGAAAAGACATGTTCAATTGAACAACATATTCAAATAGAGATAGGTGAAACCCATAGTTTTATTAATGCCCCCACAAATGACCCAAAGCTAGGCCAATGGGGGTGTCGAAACCCGGAAAGGTCCTCTCATTCAAGTCATCCACTAAATTAGAGCTGCTCACCGCGAAGGAAAATAATCCTGCAAGGATAAATGTATACCCACATATTGACAAAAGTCCTAGATATGGGAATATTTTGATGGACCCTGTCAAGAAGAGCCACCGAAGTTGGGGCAGCAAGGATTTCATATTTGGAGCGAGTTTCAGAGAAGCATTCAGAGAGGCTACAAATAAGTGGGCAACACTGATCTCTCTTTGATTGTTGATAGAGCTGGCAACAGGAAAAAGGAGTCTGCAAATTCAAATCCGAAGATAGCCATTGACCAGATTAACAATAAAGTAAATCTCCAAAATTTGACCCTTTCCCCAATCTTTGAAAGCTCTTAATAGGAAAGTAAATCACGAAAATTTGACCCCTTCCCCTTAATAGGAAAGTAAATCACCAAAATTTGACCCCTTCCCCAATCTTGGAAAGCTCTTAATAGCGAAGTAAATCTCCAAAATTTGACCCTTTCCCCAATCTCGGAAAGCTCTTTCCAAGGAGTTGAGAGAGAATTTCGATAGAGTTCCTTTTCAACACGTTTGTAGAGTTAGGAGGAAGAAGCAGAGTCCCAACTCTCGGCCACTGTCAGATGCTTATATGACTATCGGATGCTTAAATGATTGACACCCAACGAGGAGACTAGCCCCAGCAACTGCATGACAGGCGCTGATAAATCTGCGCTGTTTCATTCTTTTGGCTTTTCCACAAGGAGGATCTGGATCCAAGCTTTTGTTAAGAGAGCGAGCTTGCATGACAATTCTTTTTTATGCATGCAGTAATTGGGCTTTATAGCCTTCCCCCCTTTTTTCCTTTTTGGGTCAGGCTTTGATATTGACAAAGATCTTTTCCTCAATGCTCAGGCTCCTTGCGGCATTGTATATTGTAAATATATACCATTTATATTCAAATTTCTATTCGAAATAGTAAATATACCTTCTTCTTTTTTGGGTTTCTTTCCCTTGAAAAAGGAAAAGCAGCACAAACAGAGTGTCCCCTTAATACGACACAGCAAACACATCATGAATATTCAACTACAAGAAATAAAGAAACGTCGTTTGCCGGATACAGTGAAAACGTTTGACAAATAACCAAACCACTGCTACTGCTGGGACATGAACCAAACCAGGATCTCTCTCAGGTGACAGCCGAAAAGTTAGACTCTATAAACCGGAATAAAAAGTTCAGTTGAGCGTGAGGTGTATGGAGTAATATTGAAGACAAGCTTGTAATTTAGGAAATTGGAGTTGTTGACAGTCAATCTATCAATGGCGTGTGTGGTGTGGGGATTATTATAGATATTGGAAAACCAATATCAAGACGTTTGCACCAATATCAATGGCATCGGAACTACAAACAAAACAGTAACAAAAAGATTAGCACCAATATCAATCTGTGAAAGGGAATGGCATCTGCAAACAAAAAGGAACAAGAAGATTAGCACCCAATATCAATCTGTGAAAGGAATGGCAACTCAACAGCAAATAGTAACAAGAAGATTAGCACAGAATCGCGTAGCATCCCTCTCCTCTCGCCTCGCAGCAACAGGCGCACTCCGCTCGACTCTCAGCTATGTATGTAATCATGAAGCAAGACCTGTCGGTAATTTATTCAACTGGATTTACAAATAGTTTGATTTAAAGTAACTGCCACTGCTAATTAATTTAACTGGAATTACACACTGTTAGATTTAAAGAAGCTCCCGTAGTTGCAGTTTGATTTTAGTTTTTGTGTGGAGGCCGCTTGATTTTAGTTTTTGTGTGGAGGCCGCGCAAACGCGAGCCTCCACTGCCACAAATTATGATGTGCACTCTCCTCGATGGGAGATGCTAGGTAAACCCCCCTCCCAAGTGCAATGGAAGTGGTCTTCCTAGGCCATCGACCTTCCTAATCATCGATTGACCCCGCCCAGGTAAGTATGTTTTGAACATTCCCATCTTACCCCTCTATACCCCCTCTTTTCCTTCCGTTCATCCCCACTTTGAATGTGGGATATATACATATCCACCATACAATAATGTCTTAATCCATAATTAAAAAATACACACTTAATTGCTTAATTTCATCCATAATTAAAAATTATTTCATCCTTATTAATATTCACACTCAATTGCTTAATTTCATCATTAAAAATTATTTCATCCTTATTAATTTTCACACTCAATTGCTTAATTTCATCCATGGTGTTGAATGAAGACTTTCATCCTTATTCCCATTGCTCTTGTTCATAATTTCATCTTTATATGTTTATTCATGCTCAATTTGTTAATTTCATCTTTATATTATTCTTCTCATTGATCATATTCATGCCCAATTTGTTAATTCCATCCTTACATCATTCTTCTTCTTGTTGATCATATTCACTCACAGTTCGTTAATTCCATCCCGATGTCATTCTTGTTGTCATTGATCATATCCACTCACAATTCGTTAATGCTTCTATTATTCTTCTTGTTCATCATATTCACGCCAAATTGGTTGATTCCATCCTTATATCATTCTTGTTGTTGATGATGATATTTGCTCACAATTCCTTAATTTCATCCTTACATTATTCTTGCTGTTGATATTCACCCTCAATTTGTTAATTCCAGCCTTATTATTCTTTTTGTTGTTCATCTCCATTAGTGAAAGTGGGTAGGTAACATGGTGCACTCTCAATTCATTAATTTCATCCCTGTTATTATTGCCGTTGTTGATGCTCGTCAGTGAAAGTGGGTAGGTAACATGGCCTTCATTAAGGTTCAAACCTTGCTCGATGCTTGTTCTTACCATTGTGGATATGCGTCCATGTACGCAATAATCATTGCGGCTACGTGTAAGATATTGTCGGTGACTTTGGAACGATGTTGTCGAGTAAGCCTTTTCGGCTTTAAAAACAAGTGCCTTTTGTATGGAACGATGCTTTCGAGTGGGCCTTTTCAGCGTTAAAGGAAGCCATGTGCAATGCACCCACTTTACTAGTGCCCAATTGCGCTTGGAATGTGGTGCATCAGGTAGGGGTGTGGGCGCTATGTTGATGCAATTGACAAAAGCTTGGGCATGTCCACCTATGAGAAAAGAGATGATGGCCATCTTTCACGTAGTCGAGACTTGACATCCATATCTTATATGGAGGTGCTTCCAAATCGGGATCATCGTCATAGCTTGAAGTATTTTCTCGACGATAGGCTACCATCCTTGGAGAAACACAGATGAGTCACTAAGATGCATCGGTATGATTATGAGATCATATACAACAAAGGAAACGAGGCATCTGCTTTATTGCAGAAATATGAGGAGAAAGGATCTCTCTTTACCTTATTCTTACAGTGCTTGATTGCCTCGTCAATGCTTGTCAAGAATGGCTCGATATTGACATGGCGGTTCAATTCACCCAAGTGCTTTAGGAGAATCCCAATCCCCCTAAGGGCTACACACGGCAACG
>Ga0099853_1000050_pt1 | contig 11698 bp, 5 predicted proteins | sample In2P11_FD_77060 | JGI IMG/M metagenome (GOLD analysis project Ga0099853, IMG submission 77060) | Clean room microbial communities from NASA Spacecraft Assembly Facility at Jet Propulsion Laboratory, Pasadena, California, USA -... ... | reverse complement strand
TTTGTGCCAGCATCCAAGGCTCCCTAGATGTTGTCAGAACCATACTGTGCCAGCATCCTGGGAACAAATTTCTCGGTTACATACTAGCGTCTGAGTTCCATAAAACCCTAGATCAATGAGAGCTTCAACCCTATAGTTTCAGACCCTTTGCATGAGCTTTCCTCCGTCATACCTATTCGAACCAAGAAAATATGAGAAGAGAATATGGCTTGAGGTATCTTCTATTTATAGGATTTCATGAGGGTCCACTTGGGGTTGAGGCTGACTTGTCCAATTTAACATGTGCTTAGGGCTTCCCTAAACCGATATACATGAATGAATAAATAAATTCAAAAACCAACTTTCGCTTGTCCAAGGAAGGTGATCTTTAGGTCAATTTTGGTCCTTTCAAAAAGAGGAATCTCTTGCAATCATCATATTAGTCATCTGATATGTCCAAGGTGGAATTTGACCACAGTTGAAAAAATTAACAAAGGATACATAAATCATTTTTGACTCAATACTTAACCTTTTTACATGAATCAAAAGCCCAAGAAGGGCCTCTTTAAAAGTAAAATGACTCTATTGATTCAGAATTTTTTTTAGAAGTACTAAATGAGGACTTTGACCTAAAAACATGGTGACCCAAGCATGAAACCCATGCTATAATAAGTCACAATAATAATAATAAAAATTATTATCTTTATTCTTTTGACAAGTAGATTACAAGATGACTCAAACACATTAAATGAAGACCAAACCTAGTTACATTTTCCAACACTCCCTCTTAACTAGGTAGGTATTCATCATAGACAAGTACAATGGAAGATCTCAAACTATATGAACAATGAAGAACTTTAGGCACCGCAATACCATGGACTAGATTCCTGACCAGAGTAATATATCCATTGGTCTCTCAACAATTTAGGCACTACAATGCCACGGACTAGATTCCTGACCAGGGGAATCTATTCAAGTGGGAATAAGGTGGACTCAATCTTTCAACCCCTCTAGGTACCATCAAGATTATTTGCTAGCCACCAACCCAAATATTCAAGTGTGTATAAAAAACAGAGCTCTATTATCAACACCACCTTTCCAACTTCGGGACCTAGAAAACAACACAAAGTGTCATCGAGATGTCCTCCTAGGAAATGCTTCACTCACAAAGACTCAACACCCTTGATCTAGCAGATCAAGAATGACCAATATCTGCCAATCAAACTGATTGTTAACCAACATGCTATCAAAACCTTCGAGAGATTCATCTGTACAAACACAATCCCAATCAATAATATACTTTAACATGTACATAAACAAATACAAACCTCTGGGGTCTTCCATACAACTTGATGTTGCTTCTCAACATTTCATAGTAGGACTATCAACTGAATCTCTGATAGAAGATTCCTTAATCATACACTTTCCTTTCCTACTTTTCATGCAACAACATATCCTCTAAAATCCATTCTTCAATCAAAACCAAGTTATTTCCTCCATCTTAACCATGGAGCATCTCTTTATCCATATTCCCTCTTAATCTTAGGGACATATCTTCTATTCAGGTTTCCTCAGGGATATCAACTTATTCTTTTCGTCATTAGAGAACCTTTCATGTATTCCAATCATTTCATCAAAGTTTTCATTATCCTCATCATGCCAAGCATCTTCACCATATTAAAGATTGTGTACCTTCAAAACTTAGATAACAAGTACAACCAAATATATGAAGAATGAAGTTATCCATATTAGAATCACGAAAGCATTTCAACCTTACATATATCAAATACCAAAAAAAGAGACAAATACTCTTCAACATCTTGCTAGGGATGTTGTCATAAACCCTAGATTACTTCATAATAACTTTCATTATATCTAGGGTTTCAATGTTTCTTTCAAATGTGTAACATATCCTTATACAACAGATATAAAACCCTAGAAACAATTCAAACAAATATAGATCTACAAGGCATCTAACAACTTCCAGAATTTATGTGTTAGACTTTCCACTAAGGATTCATACAAATCCTAGATTTCATACAAAAGAATCAATCAAAACCAATAACAACTTAGTCATTAACATGACCAAATTCCACTAGGGTCAGTTTCAAACCCTATATTTTCAATCAAGCATCAATCCCAACCACAACTCAGATTTCAACAATATTACACAATCTCAAATCGTGATATACATGAGATATTTTACTTCTACTAATGTTTAACTCCAAAACCTTAGAACTTCATTTTCAGAATCTCAACAATCATAGATCTCAAATTGTTATATCACACATACTAGAGAATTTAATTACTACTAGGATTTGGCTGCAAAATCTTGGATTTCCAAATATCATTATCCTAGAATCTTAGACAAGGACTTATACCAAATCCTTAGACTTATGACCATTAATAACTAGGTCAACACATGTATCTAGGAATTCATTATCATGCATAAGCATATCATATATATGAATACATTAATAAATTAGACATATATTGACCTAGACCTAGCTAGGGTTTCGACCAAGTGGACACCCACACACATACACACATATATATACCTAGGATTTCATCATCATGAAAAGGTATTTCATATCATGTGTTAGTCAAACCCAACTTCACAAAAAGTACAAATTAGACTAGGGTTTGATTGGAAAAACACATATACCAAGGAAATCATTTCTAAGACATTATAAGGATCTTTCTTACACATTCCACCAAACCCTAATGAGTTTAGGGTTTCAATATAGAAGCATAGAAAACCAAAAAATTACCAATACTTCAAAGGTTCAGGATTTTATACCTTATAATTCAACCCTAAGTTAGGTTTTCCTGATCACACCAAAATTCCAAACATGAAATCATCAATAAAACTTGAAATAAAATTTCACAATATCTCGAAGAAGTTTGGGGTTTCATACATTCACATTAGAATACCCTTAGGTTAGGGTTTTTTGAGAACTTGTCTATGGTTATATAAAATCAATTAAGAGTAAGAGGGATAGATTTATCAAGTGATGAATCACCCAAAATAAGAATCAATATGATTCACTATAACTAGTCACAACAATGTCAGTAATAGATTGTTAAGTGAATGAACATGTATTATAAAGAAATAAATGTTTCAAAGCATACCTTTGTTCTTCGACAAACCTTGTCTTGAGAGGTCCTCTTTCATACTCCTTGAGAATATATCAGATGTTCTCCTAATCAAGACAATAGAGGGAGAATGATGATTAATATTTAATATAATCAAAACTAAATGAGTGCATGAAACCAAAAATTGAAAGGAAATTAGATACTTATCTTTGGGGGTTGTTGGGGGCTTCCTCCAAAGCTTGAGGGATACCTACAAACTTATAAAAACAATAAAAATGTCAACAAAAATATGTTAAAAACCTTTAAATTCCAAAACATCAAAAATATAAAACAAGATACCTAAAGCTACAAGCAAAGGACCTAGTAGTGTAAGTCCCTAATGTCAGATTCTTTGGGATTGAATTTCTTTGGGCCTCCTTCTTCTGCAACGTTGGCTTAATCCCTTTCTCTCTTCTTGTTTCTTGGATTGTCAGGACAATCACTCCTATAATTACCCTTCTTATGACATTGATAGCATTCTATCTTATACATGTCAACTTTATTCATTGGTCCTTTCAATTTATTCCTTTTATGTTGAGAAATGTAGGCATTTGATACTCCTTCAGGATTGATAGCTAATGAATCCTTAATACTTCTTGACTATAGGAAGTCCATAGTTCTTCAAAGGTGGTAGGTACCTTCCAATTGTTAAGTCCTGTAGCAAATGCACCTCAAGTAGGTGGAAATCCTAATAGGGTAGTGATTACGAGTTCTTTATCTGGAAAAATTTCATCAATGGCCAAAAGGTCATTCCTAATTCTCTCTATCTTCACAAAGAAGGATTCCACTGTGTCTTCTTGAGTCATATGTGTGGTCCTTAGATCATACTTTAAAATTGATACTTGACTAATGTTCTTAATAGTAAACAAATTTAACAAGGATTCATACATTTTCTAAGCATGATCGATGTTAGCTATGAATGGGACAAGGTTGTCCTTTATTCCTTCTACCATTCGAATCATGGCCAACAATTCTAGTTCCCTAAATTTCACTTTATCAACATCATTGGAATCCTCTGTAGGCTTCTTTACCTTTCCCTTGACCAAGTCTAGTACCTTGTTCTTTTCAAGGATGAGATCAATCCTCTTCTTCTAGGACCTATAGTTTGAGGCTTCTTCAGTTTTATTCTCTCCCTTGATTGCATTAGACATCTTCCTTGAATATAGTAGATTCCTTCCCTGAGATAATCCTTTTGAATGGTTCCTTGATCAAGTGCTTGAGACTGCCTTTTTCTTCCTTCTTCACCGAAGCTCTGATACCATGTTAGAAAATCAGAAAGGCAGAAATATTTTCTTATTCTTGATAATTACTTGTGATTTTTATTGTTATTACAATTCTTTATATCTTCTTTCTTTTAGTTCATAAATCAATTACCAAAAAAACATCACATAAAAAAATAGACACGAGATGTAGGCACTATGCTAGGGAAAAACTCCCCTCTAGGGGAAAACCCAGTCAAGAAATTATTCCTTTCAATAGTATTCTTTGAGACTCTTCACCCTAGACAAAGATCAGATCTTTCCTCCACACCAAGTCAGCCTTCTAGAATTTCAACCCCTTTCCAACAACTTTTGACTAGGTAGCAACTTTTGACAATAGACAACTTCTGACAATAATGAAACTTGGAAGACTTTGATCCCCCAATATAGGGCGTGAAACAAAGAGAGACACCAAAATTACGATTTTTCTTCTTCTCCTTAGATTCCACCGAAATCACACTTCCTTTGGATTCCTGGCAACAAACTTCACACTTTCCTAGCTACAAGAGATATCGAACTTCTTATGAGAGAGTGTGTTCCAAATGAATTAGACTTTCTTGTATTTATAGGCTCCATGTGAGGTGAAATTAGGTTCCTTAGGCCAACTTGATCTCTTCTAGGCCGACTTGATATGGAGGATACATAAATCATATTTGACTCAATACCTAACCTTTTTACATGATTCAAAAGCCCAGGAAGGGTCTCTTTAAAAGTACAATGACTCTATTGACTCAGAATAAATCCTAGAAGTCCTCAATGGTGACTTTGACCTAAAAACATGGTCACCCAAGCATGAAACCCATGATTTAATAAGTCACAATAATAATAAGAAAATTATTTTATTTATTCTTTTGACAAGTACATTACAAGACGACTCAAATACATTAAATAAAGATTGAACCTAGTTACATTTTCCAATAGGTTAGAGTAGGAAATGGTGCACAATAAGCTAGTTGGGAAAGCATCCTTTAAGTTTCATTTTGCAATATTATTTTTAGTAGTTTTGTTTCAGTTTTTAAATTGAAAAAGTAGTCATTATCAACAATTCTTAGTTTGGAATTCAGTATGGAACATTTTCAATTTCAAACCTCAGCTTGCATTAGTGTACACTTTTTATTTTCAATGGCTTTGGTTTTGAGGTAAGTTTGTAGGTTTCAAGTGGTGAAAGTATGGGAGCATCCCAATGGATAGGCACATGGTCTATGGTTTTCTTTGGCACCTCACAGGGAGGATGCCATCCTCGTTGGAGCCAATGCTAGAGTCTTGTATTATAGTAATCAAAGTCAAGTTTGGTATTTTTATTATTCTGGTCAATTTGTAAAGTGTTGCTATGATCTCATAAGAGATCAAGACTTGGTGTCAATTTAGGATAGGGTATACTAAAGTTTTGAGTGGTGAAAGAAATCAAGTTATCAAGTTCTTAAAAGGTCTAGGTTTAGTATGTCTAGGGTTAATGTGTCATCCAAGTCATGGATAAAGGCAATAATTGTTTTGGTATTTCATTACTGGGACAAGTTAGTGATGCCTTTTCAGTCAGTTGCATGGTTAAATCATATAGTACATCATATCTTTATCACCATACATTGTTGTTGTGCTTCTCCTTTGCGTTGCACTTGCACATTAGTCATTATTGAAATTAAAGGAAATTTTGGACCACACAGAGGGTTATAAAGGTATGTTTTAACTTTAAAAAATGTATCGAGCACATTACTCATCCTCCTCAGATGCCATAAATATAAATGAGAGCTCACTGCATTTTCGCTGCAGGGGATCCATTGCACTTCTGCAAGCCAGGGTTTTCTCACCACCACAACCACGTCAAGTTTTCAAATTTCTATTTTCTAAAATGATTTATGTTGTAAAAATTCTAATTCATCTTTAACAACTGAGGAGATCATCCAGATGAGATTTCAACCCATAAAACCTTTAACTCGATGTGCTTTCGTCGTTGATCCTATGTTTTGGTAAATTTGTTGTGCTATTGTCAAAGGCATTACAATTTGGTAAAATATCAGGGTCTTTGGCACTATTTCCTATGTATGGAGGTTCAATAAGGTATTTGAGATTATAAAAATCATCCATCAACCATATTTCTCGGTCAGAGACTTCAACATCTGGTCAAATTCATGCAAATGAAACTCGTTGCGCTTAGTTACTGCTCTTTTGTTATAGATAATGATTTTCAAGAAGGTACGTTTGCAGTTTGAACAAATGTCTTTTGATAGGTATTTGATGTTTTATATTCCACGTCTGACACATTCATAAATCTAGGAGATGGAAAGAAGTATGATAATCATGAATTTGTTGTGTTTTTACTGCGTTTTTTATGAAGAAGTGTGTTGCCGCATTTTTTACTATTTTAGTAGTTAACTTCAAGTTTAGTTTCTAACCAAATGGAGTTGAATGTTGAAAATAAAAATAAAATTCAAGCACAAGCTAAATAACAAAAAAATCCATTTTCTTCACAGGTGTCATATATTGGAAGATTTGAATGAATACTTACAACCTATTGTTTAGATTTCATCATTTCTTGTTTTAGTCATGATCTTTGGTCGTAGATTTTGAGGATATGGAGAAGAATTTTAGAAAAAAAGAGAGAGTTTTCGCTCAAGAACAATCTCATATAAAAAAGCCTCCTTCTATTTTGTAACATATGGAATTCTTGAAGAGATATGATCTAATATTTGGCCCTATTTTCCATAAATTTGATCCCTATTTCCTAGGAGGAAGTTCCAAATCTTAATGTAACAGATTCTACCCTTTGGGAAATGGTTGAACCTGACCTCCTTAGCTTGGGAAATATTTTCACCTTTATATTTTGTAAATTTCTATGAGAGAGAGTTGGTCAATGTGTGATAGAAAAAAGACATCGTGCATTGGTTTCATTTGAAAATTTCAATAAGTGATGAAGGCTAAAGTCCACTTGCTCAGGAATTCTTGTGTTAATATTTTATAGTGATGTTTATCTCATATTTGTGTTGATTTATATTCTGTTATAGCCATGCTTAAATGTTATGTTAGTAGTGTATAGTTAAACAAATTTATTTCAAAATTCACTTTTAGGTGCCCTGCTATAAGTAACTAAACATTTCAACATTTTTTTTCCTCCACCATAATATCTAAAATTCATCCTCATCTATATGCTTTAGATATTATCAATGCTATTTTTTCATAGAGCTAAATGTTATTTTCTTTGATAATTGCATTTATTCATTAATATAGTAAGTTCACCCCATATCATCATTATATTATTAAGATCTACACCATTTTTCATCATCATATGAAATTATATAGAAAGAACAACATCATCATCATCAATGCAGTGGAACATCAATGAACAATAAATGAAAATCATGCACACATAGAGACACGAGGATTGGTCTCAAACTAGGGAAAAACCCAGTATGGGAAAACCCTTGAAAATCTTCTTTTTCTTATATCGTCATCAAATGATTTAGTAAAATAGAGTGCAATATCCATAACTTTATCTATGCAAAAAAACAACTGTGATATCCAAGAAACGAATCTAATCATGTTTATAATCAAAACCCTTATTTTGATGGTTGTAATGTGTTGTCACTAATTGTAGCCAAAATGTTGAATATTATTTTCATTGTGTTGAACATTATTGTCACTGAGTAGAATCTTCAGAATATTGAAATCTCATCTTTGAGTCATGGATGCAGGGAGGAGGAGATGTGAGAGCGTCTATAACAATCCTGGATGCTCTATATGAACTATATGCCAACATCTATGGTAGCCTAGATGCCCCAAACCATTTTGTACATGTGCCTGAGGACCAACTTACCCAGATTTGCTTAAACCCACAAACGCTCTCTTTTAGGTACAGTGCATGCGTCTAGGACCACCCAGACGCTCTCAGGACCATTCTGTGCGAGCATCCAAGGACCAACACCTCTAGATCCACCTCTGAAACCCTTGACGCTCCCATAGGCTTATGTGCCTGTGTCTAAGGCTCTCTTAAAGCTATCTTGACCACTGTGTGCTATCATATAGGCACTAAAATGCCCAGTTATATGCCAACATCTAGGAATTAGAAAACCCTAGATCAGTGCGAGCTTCACCCTTGAGATTTCACACCCTTGCGCGAACTTTCCTCCGACGGACCTGTGTGAACCAAGACAATAAGAGAATAGAATATGGATTGATAAATGTGTCCAAATGGAATTGAGGTATATTCTATTTATACGCTTTCATGAGGGTCCACATGGGGTTGAGGCCAACCTATCCAATTTAACATGTGCTTAGGGCCGACCTAACTCAATATACATGAGTAAATAAATAAATTCAAAAACCAACTTTTTCTTGTTCAAATATGGTGACCTTTAGGTCCATTTTGGTCCTCTTGAAAAGAGGAATCTAATGCAATCATCATATCAGTCATTTGAGCTACCCAAAGTGGAATTTGACCGCAGTTGAAAAAATAAACACTCCCTCTAAACTAGGGAGAATTCCACCTGCCAATATCAGTCCATTGATCAATATGCCATTATGGTGTCTTCAAGTGTCATCATGTATCATCCTTGATTATCTTTGTCATGTAGTCATCATGCAATGGCACCCTCAAGTATCTCATCATAAAAAACAATCATTGTACATTTCGATCTATCCCTTGCTTATTCCTATTTATCACTTGATTATTCCTGCTTGTATGTTGAACATTCTCGAATCTAGAAGAAGAATAATTTTTTATCGGAGGGGAGGTTAAGATACCTTCTTCTATCCATCATGCTACTACCAAGAATCTTTGTTAGTAGGCTACTACCCGGAATATCATCATCAATCGTCATTGGAGAGCATATCATCAAGGAGCACATCTCAACCTGTAACCACATCGCGGAGCACATCGTGACCCAAAATATCATGGGGGATCTATACTTCTACAATCCCATATTGAGCAATAATATATCCAAGCACACCAGGGAGCACATCTTGACCCTGGGACCTCATCAGAGAGCTCAATCTCAACCAGGAATCGAATAGGGTTATCTAAACCCATCTTATTTCCTACTGATCTTCCCATCGATGACCCTGAATAGTCATGTGGTAGAACACCTACATCATAATTGACTTGGGTTGTACACCCCAAGTACACTCTCAACTTGTTGGCCAAACGGGGAGCAGTATTCCCGCAAAGTCTAGCTTGTGATTATGATACCAACTAGGGTATACTCCGCAAAGACCAAACAGGGGGGAAACATTCTCTGACCCAACGAAGATAGGGGAGCATCATCTTCAACCCTATGGGTAACAGATAGGGGTCATACCCTATTATCCAAAGTCCTATCAATCCCAGGAGCCCTCCATCTCAATTCCTCACTTGGGGAGCTCGGATAGGGAGGAAGAGTTGGCTCAATGTCCTTGATCAGCGTTGCTCTCATCATGCTCAAATCTAATATCAACTTGTTTCAATAACTTTTGTTTCATATTCATAAAGGAAATCAAATCAAATATAATGTCAGAACATAAATAATCATATAAATCACAAAAGGATACCATAATCATCCTCCCTCTCAAGGAGGTGCTAACCACAAGTTCGAGCTTGTTTCGAACAACTGCACTATCTCAATATATGAGAGTATCTTGGTACCAACTCTAAATATGGGATTTTCTTCTAATCAAATATCATTCTATGTCATCACAATGTATCTGTGTCATATCCAGATAATGCTCAAACAACTATTTAAGGAGCTTCTTCATCTTTCCTCACAGCTAGTCATGCAAGCAGCATCATACTCATCCTCAATCATATTATGGACCTCTCATCTAATATATCATGGCAGATCTCATACTAAAGAAACAACAAAATGTGATTAACATAATATCTATAAACAACAATACATCCATGCAATGACATATCATAGGATAAATATCTCAACCTAAAAAATAGGATATCTCATGCAGATATTTCAAAGGATGCTTCGTGGCAACTATATTTGAATAAAATAGCTCATTCATGAATTTATTCAGGTTCTATGCACGTCATATATAAATATATATAGATTGATGTTCAAAATGGAACATCAATTCTTGAATCAACATTCGGATTCCATTTCAAGTTCAACAACATCTTTGAACTTCAAATCAGAGTATTCAAGGACTTGTATTTTCATTAAATTTTTTTTTTTCAATAACTTTGAAATATAGAATTTATTTTCCAAATTCCAGTAATAGATTCATCATGCCATGATACATCATTTTGAGCTTCAAAATTTATCTCCCTTTGATTTAGATCATCATAGGCTCATCACCTATCAAGAGTAGACCATCATGATGTAAAACCAAAACCATAATCAAAATCAAAGTGATACCTTGGAACTCATCATCCTGACTTCATCAAATAACTGTCAAATATAGACATATCTAGATTGAGGATATTTATTCATGCAATGCTCTAAACATAATGCCTTTCTAAGACATCATAATCAACCTTACATAAATCAATGGTGTACCATCACATAACAAAGCCAACTCATCAAAGTCTAAAAGGAAGATCACAACCATTATCAAAGTCATTATTATCATAGTATCAATATTTTCAATCCAGGAGATAGGGAGAGCTCATATCAATTTGTGACTTCATTTATTATCATGCCAACAATTTGTCATCAACCATGCATTATCAATTCAAAATTTATCAAGTCATTCTCATAACCATAATACTAGTCATTTCTGTCACTAGGTGCAAATGCATACACCAAGGATGAGTCATGCAGGTTCCAATTTCATGTTGAATCACAACTATCAATACCTCAACCATTGTGCTAGGAACAAGAAGGCCAATACCAAATCATTTTTCTGAATACCCATATAAATCATTATGCCCACACAGCATATACATTAGGGTGAATCAACAATCATCAAATTAGATCATCAGACATCAGGTCAAGTCCAAATTTTCTATTGTAGAGATCTATAGTCAAAGCATATCTTAATCATAAATTCAAAATTATTGTGAAGAATTATGACAAAATATTGTTCATCTATATGAATAAGCCAAATCATGCCAAACCTCCTTTAGCAAAAACATAGTGACATATCTATATGTATGTCTTGGTCACCTGCAAACACAAGTTCAGTCTGCATGTTCATGTTATGGACAACATTGAAGATTTTCCTGCTTGCAGATCTTGCTGTTATCTGCAACACATTTGTGGTACTGGCATCTTCCAAGCGAACATATGATTTCATGCAAGATACTGCATTTTTATGTGATCATCAATTTAACCAAACAACTTTAGAAATGAGATTACAGTGGTAGAAAGTGTTATAGACACCTTGATTCATGTAAGGTTGATTATGAT
>Ga0099853_1000048_pt1 | contig 11732 bp, 17 predicted proteins | sample In2P11_FD_77060 | JGI IMG/M metagenome (GOLD analysis project Ga0099853, IMG submission 77060) | Clean room microbial communities from NASA Spacecraft Assembly Facility at Jet Propulsion Laboratory, Pasadena, California, USA -... ... | reverse complement strand
TCTCAAAACTTTTGACCTTTTCTGTCTCCTATATTTCACTTTTTCTTTTTGAGTGTTTGTTTAGCTAAGATCAAATTTTGGAGACCTTAAAAGGAACTAGGATTTTTGATGTACATGTTGTGTATGCTTGCTTGTTACATTTAAAAATTCCCTTTATAACCAATGTAGGATTTTCTCATGCACTAAAAAGTGATTTGCGTAATCTAAGAAAGGTTGAGGGAAGAGTTCAAAGAATGTATACATTAAATCCTTATAGTTTAGAGTATACTATCCCCTTGCACTAGAAAGTGATCTTGGATGATCAGAAGATGCTATAAGAAGGGAAATAATCAATTCATATAATTCATATTTTCTTTCTCACTTTTGCACATACAAAAGGGGATCCTTGGATTTCATCACCAAGGCTTGTCCTCATCACTAACAAATAGATAGGTCCCTTGGATTTAATCACCAAGGACCTAGGCTATGCTTGGCCCAATCACCAAGATAGTCTTCCCTAGGTTTGTGATGGACCTCACCAATGAATTCGGTTAAAGTGAGAAATAACCTTAGCACTTTCATCCTTATAGGACCATCCTTTGATCATTTTCAATTTGCTTATCTAGAATCATCTTAGGTAAAAAAATAGTTAAACATTGTAAAATAATATTATAGGGTTGTTGGATGAACTTGCATATATCATATGAGAGTGCTTGCATTGGTGATTATTTCATTCTCTATTTGTGTTTGCTATTTTATGCAAATACCAAAATATGAGGTCAAACCATGCTTAATTCTAAATCTTAAAAAAACAAAAAAACAAATTTCACTATGATAAAATGTGCTCACATTTTTGTAAATGCAATCACATTTTGACATATGCATAAAAAGCCAATGTGTTTCTGCACACTACCAAAATGCACTCATGTTTCCAAAATAAGGAGTTAAAAAAAAATTGTTTAAATTTTGCTTCTCCATTCATGGTCTGAACTAGAAACTAGGCTTTACAAAATCCTAACAATCCAAAGCAGTCTGTTCCTAATATGACCCAATCTATGGAAGATCTTACACAAGAGGATTCTATGGAAGAGTTTGAACAATATGTGTTGACCAATGCTGAAGCTATACTTAAAGTACTTAAAGCTAAACAAGTTGCCAATCAAGTAGGATATTTAGCTATTACACAACCTTCAACAAGCAATCCAACCCATATTGACTCTTTTTTTGACACTCCATATTTGTCTTCTATCCCTACCACATCTTTGCAAAATGGGATAATGGTATATTTCAATTTTTATCTAAATAATAGGAGAGCAATATCCATTGCTCCTTCTACCACTCCTATTGTTTCATAATCCATACCTTCATCCTCCATACCATCTACCATAGTCACCACTGAAATCCAAAATCCTCCATACATCCCCATTCCTAAAAAGATCCAAATTACTACATATTCTACCATCCTATAAACCCAGACAAGCCACATTCAAAATAATACCCAACCAATCCATACTTATCATGCATCCACCTCATATCAAGCTAACCAACTTTTCTCCAATTTTCAAGATACTACTAGATTGGATCCATTGTTGGCTTCTACCCAAGATATCTTTGATAGATTGAAAAATTTGGAGGTTGGTAACCAAGATCCAAACCATAACCAAACATATGAGCAATTATGTAATGAACCCATTCATCCTTCAGTACTATATCATGTTTGACCAAACAATTTTGAGCTTCCAAATTTTGATAAATTTAAAAGTAAAAAAGATCCAAAAGATCATTTGAGACTATTCAAACATGAGTGCTATTTGATTAATCATATTGATCCTTTAATGCTGAAAATATTTCCTATGACCTTAAGTGGACAAGCTTTGGATTTGGTACAATAGTTTGGGGCAACACTCTCTTTACACTTTTTTAGCAAATTTTCAAATTTGTTCCTTAAATCACTTTTCCATTAATATTAAAATACAAACTACCTTAAGTGATTTGTATAATCTTAAATGATTTCCAGATGAACCAATTGTTGATTATGTGATGAGATGGAGAGCTATTGTTCATGAATTTACATTTCCTATACCTCAAGCTTAATTAACTCACCTCTTTTCCAAAAGTTATACAAAACACATTTCAAACACACTTCAAATCCAACATTTACCTTCTTTTAAAGAAGCTATTAGAATGGCAAAAAGGATTGAATATGTGAATGTACAAAATGGTGATTTAAAGCTTTGAAATAAGCAAGATAATCAAAAGAGGAAGGAAATTTTTCCAACACCTACTCAGCCTCAAGTAAACTAAGTGACATTGATCCAACCACCACCACCCACCAATCCATATTCAATTCAAACCAAAGACCAAGTTCAAGGTAATCAACCAAGGCCAAGACCACCAAGATCCAAGAGAGACTACACCCCTCTCCCTAATTCACTTTCTAATATTTTGTAGAAATATTTAAATACATAAATTATTACACTTCTTGATATTAGATAAGATGATCCAAATGTTCCAAAACATATTTGGTATAGGGAGAATGATTATTTTTCTTTTCATAGAGCAAAAGGGTATCAAACTGATAAGTTCCATCATCTTAAAAATGTGATCCAAGATTTGATTGACAAAGGGGATCTTGTTATAGAAAATCCACTTGCACTTCCTAATCAAAATTTAAATGTTTATAAGGATCCACTTCCAAGGAAAAATCAAGTTCATGCAAATCAAGTGAACCATGTTAATAATCTTTCTTTGCAAATTTTTTTTGCTATGATCCATGCTGTTACAAGGAACCAAAAGAACACCCCTACAAGAAATGACACCTCAAGTTCACATCAAGCCCTAAAGCATAATGATTCTAGAGGAACCTAAGGTCCAGGAGATCCTACTCATAGTCAAAACCAAAGATTTCCTATTATTATAATCAAATATAATATCACCTAGTAATTGAAATCCTTACCATCAAAGATGTCCATTTTTTATTTACTTCAAACCTCTAATGATCATAGATATGCACTTATGTAAGTTTTAAAATCCATTGAGTTGCAAACTCAATATGTAGAATCTTTTACCAAATTTGTGGGTCATGTGAAATCATGTGATTTAGGTGCTATAACCTTTTATGAACATGATATTATTGAGTCAGGACTTCTTGGACCCCACCCTTCTCTTTTCATTGTTGCTTTTATGGAAGGCCAAAATTTTAAAAGAGTTTTGATTGATAATGGTTCAAGTTTAAATGTTATTTCTTCTTCATCATTGAACCATATTAACATACCTCAAAGTAGTATATTCTCTTCCACTTTAGAACCAAGGACCTTCAATGATACTATTTCTACCACTATGAGCACTATAGTATTTCCCCTCAAGGTGGGACCAAGAATAGTGCATACTTTATTCCATGTCATTGAAGGAAATTTGCAATATAACCTCTTACTTGGAAGACCATGGATAGATGAAATGAAGTGTGTACCTTATACATTACATCAATACATAAAATTTATTGATGAAGGTAAATTAACATGTGTCAAAGCTTATCCTGAACCATTTCGGTATTGTAATTTTATTGCTTCTTATGATGATTTCTTGTCTTCTACACATCTTGTGCCTTTTGTTCCACCTTCCACTTCTAATGTTGTTACATATTCTCACATTGTGAATGATAATGTTATTACTTCCTCTAATGTTGTTGTTCCTAGTGAGGTTCCTTCTAGTGGAGAGTCAAGTGCTAAAGCCATTGTCTCATATACCTCACCTCAAGTTGGAGAATACAAGTAAAGTTACTTTGAAAAATTACCTCTTACTTGGAATACCATGGATAGATGAAATGAAGTGTGTACCTTATACATTGCATCAATGCAAAAAATTTATTAATGAAGGTAAATTAACATGTGTCAAAGCTGATCCTAAACCATTTCAGTATTGCAATTTTATTCCTTCTTGCGATGATTTCTTGTCTTCTACACATCTTGTGCCTTTTGTTCCACCTTCCACTTCTAATGTTGTTACATATTCTCACATTGTGAATGATAATGTTTTCACTTCCTCTAATGTTGTTGTTTGTAGTGAGGTTCCTTCTAGTGGAGAGTCAAGTGGTAAAGCCATTATCTCATATACCTCACCTCAAGTTGGAGAATACAAGTTGCAAAATAAAATTTTTAACTTGCCTACCATTCCTTCCCTTAGAGATATGGTACGTCCTTCAAGTTCACTTCCATCAAAAGAGTCATATATTAAACCCATGTCTTTCATTAAAGAAAATAATGTTATGTCAACCACTCTTGAAGCTAGTAAGGAACCTCACCGTTATTTTTCTTCTTGTTTTCCTCCTAAAAATTTATCTAAGTTGTCTTTTGCTTAATATTTTGATGAGACTTGTGGTTGGAAAGGTCAAGGCCTTGACAAATTTGAACATGGTATTGTTGAACCCATTGTTGTTGAACCATATTTATCCTTTTATAAGTCTAGTTTGGGTTATCAAAAGCAAGATTTAATCATTAATGCACCTCATATCATTTCATGTGAATGAGAAACATCTATTCAAGAGCCCCTTTCTATCACTCAACTTCCTTGCGATGAAATTGAAGAGGAGGTAACCTTAGAAATTTTATTTTTCAATACTCTTTCTCATGAAATTTTGCCTACCATAAACATTATACCTATGTCACCCCCTTTCAATGTTATTGATAATCCTTTGTTCTTTGATCAAGGCCTTGATGATTTTGAGATTTGTTTGAATCCTTCTTTCAACATGAGCATACCTCATGAATATGGCATTGCTTCATTCCCTCCACCTTTCATGCTTAATCATGATTATGGAGAATTTACTCAAAATTTTGCACATATTTAAGTGAAGGACATTTTCCATATCAATTTTTTTCCTGCATGATCCTAATTTTGTATTTGGCCATTTTATTTGCACTTTATCTATAGATTTGTATACAACTTTGACATACTTTTTAGATATTGGATTGCATAGAATTCCTCTTGATGTTGATTGTATTGATTTTTCTCTTGAAAATGATCCTATTCCTCTTGATTATTTTCCATGTGATGAGTCTATATTCAACCATCTTGGTGGCTATGCTCATTTACCTTCTTGTTATAAAGATATTTATCCTTCATTTTTAAACATGGATGCTTATTTTGGGCAATGTTCTACTTTTGATTCCTATGAGAATGTTATTTTAATCCTGGAAGAATATTTTGATAAATACAATTCACAATATGAGCATGATGAACTTAATTTATTACCTTTACCTTCCCAATTGGATGACACTTCTAACATGCTTATTGAAGAAATAATTAAAGTTGACATTAGTGAAGATCCTAACAATCGTCATACTTTGTTACTTGGCAAGATCTTAACTAAAGGAAAGAAAGAGTTATTCATTTAGCTTCTTAAGAAGTATATTAAAATATTTACTTGGAAATATGTTGATATGCCAAGACTCAATTCAGATCTTGTTGTTCATAATCTTTTTCTTGAGAAAGATGCAACACCCATTGAGAAAAAATTAATAAAAATGCATCCCAAAATTGCACACCTTCTTAAATAACTTCAAAAAATTTTGTATGTTGGATTTATCACACCTAATGATTATCCTACATGGGTTTCTAATGTTGTTCCTATTGGTAAGAAGATAGGAGGTATTCGCATATGCATTGATTTTCAAGATATTAATAAAGCTTTCCCAAAAGATGATTTTCCTTTGCCTAGCATTGATAATATAGTAGATGCAACTATAGGTCATGAAATGCTCTCACTCATGGATGGTTTTAGTGGCTACAATAAGATTCATATTGCTAAAAATAATCAACATAAAACTACATTCATAACACCGAACCTTATGCTATAAGGTCATGCCCTTTAGTTTAAAGAATGTAGGTGCCATATACCAATGTGCCATGATGTATATCTTTCATGACTACATGGGTAACATTGTTGAATGTTATGTAGATGATATTTTGGCCAAATATAAAACTAAATATACACACCTTGAAGTTCTTGCAAAGATTTTTGATAGACTTATTGAGCATAATATAAGACTTAATCCTCAAAAGTGTATTTTTGGTGTAACTTATGGAAACATTTTGGGCTACATTGCTTCAAGAAGATGAATTAAGGTTGATACTACTAAAATTAAAGCTATAACTGAAATGTCTCCCCCTCAGAATCTTAAGAGATAAGAAGTTTATCCGATAAAATCAATGTAATCCATAGATTCATTGCGTAATTATCTGACAAGTACAAACCCTTTAATCACCTTTTAAAGAAAGGAGTAAAGATTGGATGGAAAGAGGAATGTCAAGAATATTTTTACCTAATCCCTTCAAGCCATTTCATTTATACATTTTTGCTATAGACATTACCATTGGGACCATGTTGGAACAAAAGAATGACATGAACAAAGAGTAAGCTATTTATTACATAAGCAAAACTCTTATTGAATATGAAGTTTGCTACATCCATATTGAGAAATTGTGTCTTTCTATTATATTTGCAAAATGTAAATTAAGACACTATATGCTAAATTATAAAACTTATATTGTTTCTAGAAGTGATCCTTTGAGATACTTGATGAGCCATGCATATGTTAATTCATGCATATCTAAATGGATAATGCTATTAACTGAATTTGACCTTGAGTTTGTGAACCAAAAATCCATTAAAGGGAAAGTTATTGTTGATTAACTTGTTGAAGATCCATTGCATGATTCATAACCCTTGGCACTTAATTTTCTTAATGATTCCATTTGTATTTTTCTTGAAGATGAGGAATTTGTTGACACTAAAGAAGAGGATTTTGAAATTGCCCTTTTCATTGATGGTTCAAAATATGAACAAGGGGGTGGTGCTAGTATTTTTTTCATTACACCTCAAGGAACACCTATCCCTTTGTCTTATAAGCTCAAATTCCCTTGCACTAATAACATGGATGAATATGAATCCCTTGTCCTTGGTATTCAAATTGCAACTAAGCTAAATTTAAAGAGAATTAAAATTATTGATGATTCCCAACTTATTGTTAACTAATTCCTTTGAACTTAATGAGGTCCTAAAAAAGTATAAATCTATTATTTATCAACTCCTCCAAAAATTTGATAAGTATACCATTGAATCATCTCCAAGATCCACCAATAGATTTGCAAACACCATGGCTTCCTTGGATTCTCTCATTTCCTCTAAATATAATCAATACAAGATCCATATCCATATAAATACATTACATAATCCTTCTTACATTGTTGGACCCATTATTAATCAAATTGAATTTGACAATGCTAATCTATGATATGCTCTTATAAATGATTTTCTTAAACTTGGAATTTATCCCCAAGATATGACTAAAACTTAAAATAAGATGCTTTAAACAAAAATATGCTAAATACACCTTATTGGGGGATATATTTTATAAAACAAGCTATGAATCCATCCTTTTAAGATGTCTTGAACCTAATGAAATTCCCCTTGCATTATCACAAGCATATGATGGTACATGTGGTGGCCACTTTAGTGGTATGGCAATTGCAAAATGTTTGTTAAGAATGGGATACTTTTGGCCCACACTTGAAAGATATTGTGTTTCATATATTTGTAAATACATTAGGTGCCAACAATTTCCAAACCTTCAACACTTACCTTCTCAATACTTGCAACCCGTTGCAAACATATGGCCCTTTTGGCAATGGGGGTTGGACCTTGTTGGCCAAGTGTCCCCACTCTTCATAAGGATACAAATTTTTAATTACTTCCACTAAGTATTTCACTAAATGGATAGAGTCCATGCCCTTAATTGAATTCAAAGCACTTAAAATTATGGAGTTCATTAAGACCAACCTTATTTGCAGATTTGGAATCTCTTCTAAATTAATCATCGATAATGGACTCCCTTTTAAAAATAAGGATATTTGAGCTTTGTGTGATAAGTATCATATCCAATTAAGTTTCTCCACACCTTATTACTCTCAAGCTAATGGAAAATTCAAAGCCTCTAATAAAACCATTATTAAAGCACTTCAAAAATTTGTTGAAGACTCATAAAGGGATTGGCATACCAAACTTTCCTATGCATTATGGCACCATAAAATAAGCATTCAAACACCTACTAGAGAAACACATTTTTCATTAGTTTATGGTGTGGAATTTGTTTTTCCCATTGAAATTGAAATTCCATCCCTTCATTTTTCCTTATAGTAATTTATTAATGATTGTACCTACAGGCAAGATCAGCTTGCGCAGCTTGATTTACTTGATGAGAAATAAATCAGTGCACTTTAGCATTTAGGAATTAACCAGGAATGTATCAAAAGGTCTTATAATAAAAAAATACATTATCAAGAATTTGAAATCGATGACCTTGTCTTAAAGGAGAACCAACAAATCACAAGTCAACCAAGAGCAGAAAGAGGAAACTTTGCACCTAATTGGTTAGGTCCTTACATTGTAATGAGCAAATATGGTTCCACAACATACAAATGGATAGCCTTATATGGTGTTGAAGAGCTTGAACTAATCAACATCATTCACCTTCAACCCTTCTATAAATCGACTTCACAAGCAACCTTCAAATATTCAGAAAATATTTTGCCAAAACTAATAAAAAAATAGACAATACCAAAAAAGTAAAATATTTTATAAGTACAAAAGAAAATGCAAAAAATATAAAATCCAAAAAGAGTCTTGCGTATCATGTCCTTCAATCATAATCCTCCCTTTGTATTATCTTGACATTATGAAATGGTTCTCAAGAACTATAGCAAGTAGTTTAAGCTTCCTTTTCATTTATCACTTATCTTGTATCATCACTTTAGACCATTGCATTTGGAGTTGATACTTAGTGTTCTCCCACTTTTTAATGTCATCCTACCTTTTTTGGGTGCATGGGAAACACAAGTCACTCATCTCCTATCCACACTTAATCTAGTTATGTCTTCTTATATTTTCTTTATCACCTTTACTATGTATATATCACCATCATGATGCTGACCATTGGACACTCTCTTCTACCTAGTCTAGTATGGAGCTAGTACATGTCCTACACATTAAGATGGAACTCAATTTTTATCTCTCTTATTTTTCCATCATGTTATTTTTATCTTTCCACAATAATAGTCCTCCATCCTTCATCATTGCATTCATATGTTGGGGCTGTTGGATGAAACTACTTAGCAGTATCTGAAATTACTCGGTAAAAGAGCTCATTCTACACATTAAGATGGAAGTCAGCCCCAAATACATTTTCACTTTTATTTTTTCTCCTCATTATTTTGTGACATTATTTGATCCCTTTCTTGTCTACTTATGTTAATTTTTAAGTCATTTTATCTTATTTTAATGAACTTTGCACTTTGCCCCCTTTGATACTTTTGAATTTTTTAGCTTTTATTTGACCTTCAAAATTTTACTTAACCATGTTAGTTTCCTATGCAACTTGCTTTATTTGATCCAAAGTTCTAAATGTGATCACATTCCATAGGCGTCATCACGTTTTTGTGGCCCTTGTGTTTTCTTTAGCCTCACTAAGTGGGCTACTTAATCAATTTGCACACTTTTTCAAACTATGTCGATTTGTGTCACTTGATCATTCTACTTTCACATTTTGTCTTATTTTATATTGTTATGTCTTCTCATGCCTTAGTAAGTCATTTCAACTCATTTTGTAACCATTTCCAAGTCCATTTTGTTTTCAAACCCAAAGTCCTAAAATTTGACCCTTGTAAACATTGCCTATTTGATTTGTCATTTTGGAATATCAAGTATTGCCCATTTTTAGATTTGTATTTTTTTAATCCTCCATCGATATAAATACGATCGACATATCAAGTTTTGTAACCTAGTTTCATCGTTTGCTTAGTTTTTGTAAGTTATTTCCATGACTACTCGTAAAGGTGCACTTTCAGTGAGCACTAAAGGTTTTTTGCAAAGTTAAAATTGGCTTCAGTTTTCACTTCGAAAATAGGCAAAATGCGCTCCATTTTTTGAGCCATTTTTTCTAACACTTAGATTTTTCATCCACCTATCATATTTTCAAACTTGTTTAATAAACCAACATGATGGTTGCTTGTTTTTGAGTGTCAAAGTTGGTCATTTTTTACTTTTTCAAAAATGTTAAAATTATCAAGGTTTTATTTTGGTCCATTTCAATTGCAGTTATACACCACTTTTGATTCATTCTTTTTACATGTTGTTGTTGTTCACTTAAGTTGAATTTGTAAGTATGTGATGGCGACACCTATTCATTATGTATGGTGTGGCTTTTTCAGTCTCTTCTTATGATATTTTGATTATACATTTGTTCACAAATTTAGTGTATTTTCACTTGTTTGTGACACTTATTACCATTTTGTATTATCGTCATCCATTTTAATTATCTTCTTTTTGTGAAATTATTTCATCTTTTTAATCTTGTTACCTGTCATTTTATTCCTCTTTTACTTGTTCTTTTACTTCCTTATTTCGCGATGTTATTATATTTTTTATTATCTTGTTATCTTTTTATCATGTCTTGTTCATTATTTTGTTTTCATTTCCTTCACATTGTTAATTGATTATTTTACAAAGGTCTTTTTATTATTCTTGTTATTGTATTTCTACAACTTTTATCACTTAAATGTTTGGTTTCATCTTGTTATCATTGTCACTTTGACCATTTTTTTTTTATCCTTATTTTTATGAAAAGGTTTTTTACTTTTGAATGTGATTATCCATACGTGTTCATTTTTCCATACATAATATAAACAAATATTTAAACTTAGAACATTACATTCTCATGTAAAAACATAGATCATAAACATAAAACATGCATTGCATCTATTAAACAATAGTCTCAATCATCATAAACATAAGCCTAGAGCATGCAGCTAAGCTATACGTTGCATCCATATCAACATCACATATAAAACATCTAACTCATACATGCATAACAACCATAAACCTTTGCATCAAAATGTAGGCATATATATAAAAATTGGCCTCCTCTCCATCAAAAAATACGTCATACATCAATAGTACATACCATACATAGAATACATCCCATCATCTACATGTTTGAATCATCCATGCCTACTTGAATGATGTGAACTCGATGGTCACGAGGAGTAGTGGTGTGATCGGAAAGACTTCCTTGAATGGTAGTGTGAGCCTTATGATGTTGTGGGAGTCTGCTGAGTCCCCTAGATTATCATCATCCTTGAATGTGTTGATACTGCTGGAATAGGATTCTAAATCTATCTGAACTCCTCCTTGTAGGCTATGACTCTCTCATTCACCTTGTTGAGGTGATGCATCTACCCATCTAATATCTGCTCCAAGGTGATAATGCACTGTTGTGCTACCATCAACTCCCCCTATAACTATGCTATCCTCAAGCATGCTTTAACCATGTATCCTCCCTCTTATGATATAGGAGGACCCATCGTTGTGCATCTAAGACCCCAACCCTCTCCACTATAGCCCATACCCCAGCCTTGGTCTCCTCCACCATCCCACACCCCATCCTATACATCACCTCCATCATCTCCTTCACCTCCTCCATCATCACCATCCCCACCACCTATTACCATGGCCATTTCCTTCCCACCACCTACTTCCATAGCCACTACCACCCCACCATCTCCCCCATCCCCTCCATTAACACTTATTGGGGGAATTTCCACTACTAGCTATCTAGCCTAGTACTAATCATAAGTAGGCATGGTCCTTGCATCTCTCACCATAGAGACCATCACTGGGGGATCTAGCTCTGGCCCCACCT
>Ga0099853_1000047_pt1 | contig 11796 bp, 14 predicted proteins | sample In2P11_FD_77060 | JGI IMG/M metagenome (GOLD analysis project Ga0099853, IMG submission 77060) | Clean room microbial communities from NASA Spacecraft Assembly Facility at Jet Propulsion Laboratory, Pasadena, California, USA -... ... | reverse complement strand
GTAGAACGACACGGGCTGCGTCAAGTCCATGATGTACTTGACGTTCCAACCATTTTCATAGCCATCGGGAACGGCCGCTGATTGGTCGAAAAAGACCTGCAGCTCCTGGCGATCGACGTACAGCTTGCCAACTTCTCCCCAGATAGACAGCCGGGTAGTCATCTTGCGCACTGACGGATCTGACCAGTTCACCGATAGATGAGCGCTGGCCGCACCGCTGAAGCGGAGCATGGCATAGACCTCGTCCTCCACCTGCACAGAGTAGGTGCTCTTGAGGTCGGACGAGAGGCAGGCCTCCGGCACACCAAACATCCAGTTCAACAGATTGAGCGGGTGTGCGGCATAGTCGTAGAGACAGCCACCCCCTTGCTCAGGCGTGCTACGCCAAGTGGCCTTAGACGGCTTCAGAACAACTGGTCCGTAAGCTTCCGCGAGCACGTGCCGCACGCGGCCAAGCGCCTGAGTGGCAATCAGCTGCTGCGCTTCTTGGAACGTGCCAATGAACCGATTGTGATAGCCCACCTGAGCAACCAGCCCCTTGGCCTCGGCTAAAGTCGCTAGCTTCCCGGCCTGCTCTCCCGACAGGGTAAGTGGCTTCTCACAGAAAACGTGAAGGCCCTCTTCAAGCGCTTGGCTGACCATAGTCGCATGCAAGGCGGTGGGAGTTGAGATCACCACCGCATCCAAATCGCGCCGCCCAAGAAGCGCCTGAAAATCCTCAACGAACTCGATTCCGGAATATTTCTCAAGAACTTTGCCCACAATACGCGCGCTATCGCACATCGCCCTGACATCGAAGGCATCAAGAGCCCGAAGAATGGAAAGGTGGGAAAGCCCCATTTTGCCTAAGCCGACAACAGCAACCTTGATTGGCAAGCTCTACTCCCCTGGGTGCTGGACATGAAGCCGTGAGACAGAAGTTCTGTATCACTCAGAACAGTAGAAAATGCACCAACAACATCAGCCAGTAGGCACTCAAGAAAGGATTACTCCTTTGGGAAATTCACATCAGGTTGAAGCAGCTCTAGGGACTCGCTAAGCTCTCTGACGAGCGAGAAGATTCACGTATCCGTGTATCAAAGTCCGGGATGCGAGCCTTAATTTACCTTTTGAGCCGAAAGTGTCGTAGCATAAGATCCGCCAAACTTTGCTAATTCCTCAGCGTCTTAAGATTTATGACTGGATCTGCGCTTCGCATATGACGTTTGACGAAAGTGGAACTTGAATGATTAATTTTCCTAAAGACGCCAGAGTTTATATAAAGCCAAATCGGCGTCTTACAACACTGTTTACAGCCACGAGAGTGTCGAAAAGCTTCGTGCCATTGCAGACGGCACTGAATTTGCAGCGACCAATATGAAGGGCTCCCCCGCAAACATGTCTACTGGTCTTTCATCTACTCTGCGTAACATAACTCGAGGATGCTCGAGACGCAACATTCGGCTAGTCCTTGCAGTGGATGCCCGTCGTTACTGCAGCCCAAGAAGGAGCGTTGAATATGCAATCGTCGCAGGCACCGGCCAGTATGCCGCGAGATGAAGACTTGCGCTAAGCCGACCAAGGGCAGATTTGCCGTATGCAAGGTCGTCCATACCTCTCTCCACATAACAGTGCTTCGCATAATGCTGCCTGTAGAGATGGGAAGAGTCCGCATATTCAAAAGCTAGGAAACGAAGGAATGGAAGCGAAGATCGCCTACAGAGCCGGACACGACAAAGAGCTTTGCATTATATTCGTTCCCAGACGCGATCTCGTCTTCACTCACTCGTGCCGACTCGTGATTTGTCTTGTATCCGTGACATTTTGGAGTCCGCGATGTTCACTGATCCGCAGGCAAGCTAGACCCGCAGAGAATGTTCATCCGACAGCATCTCGCGCCAAACTTAACCTTGTCCCACAGAAGGAATAACCGATGGCAGTAAAGGTTGACAGACGAGTGGTCTTGGCGGGCCTTCTCGGGGCATGGTCGCCCTCGCCTGCGCAGCCAACTGGCAACATCATCTACATGTCAGCGACGGGCGATGACGCCAACAACGGAGCGTTTGACACGCCTGTTCGGACAGCAGGCAGAGCAACAGACCTGTGCGCTCCGGGTGGTACCGTTTACGTACGTGGCGGGATCTACTCAGGCAATCAGACTATTTCGAAGAATGGACTCGCCGGGCAGAAGATCACCATGCGACCATATCCTGGTGAGACTGTGATCTTTGACGGTACTAATAGCGACGCAGAAAGCAATCTTATCACGATCTTTTCTGATTACTTTATCTTTATGGGGTTCACTGTCAGGAACGGCAAGTTCGCGAATATATCGTGCTTTGATACACACGACACAGAAATCCGAAACTGCATCATTCATGACGCTTGGGTCAACGGTGTCCAGATCAAAGCGCTGAATAACAATAAGACGTCGAGTTATGCTAACATTGTTGAAGGCAATGAAATCTACAATTGCGTTAAGGAAAATGCGCCTCGCACACAATCGGGCGGCTGGGGGCAGGCCCTGTCCTTTGGCGAGTCCAATAACAGTGTCGCCCGCAACAACTTTGTTCACAACAATATGGGCGAGGGCATTGTCTCGATAGTCTCGAAGGGCTGTCTTATCGAAGACAACCATATCCGAGATAACTACAGCGTCCAGATCTACTTAGACAATGCACCGAACACCACGGTACGGCGCAACCGAATTTGGCACACCCACGCCGAACCATGGTATCGCTACTTCAATGGTATTGGCTATCCGGGGCAGGGCATCCAAATCGCCAATGAGGATTATGGCGAAGGGAATTATTTGCCCTCGGACGGCATCGCCGTCACCAACAACTTCATCGGCGGCTGCGGTGATCCTGCTGTCAGATATGCCGGATACCAGTTGGGCGGCGGCTTAACCAATTCCACGATCACGCGGAACACGATCTACAGCAAGCCTGAACCCGTCAGGGACATGACCCCGGCGTGGTCCCGTCCGACAACGTAAGAGGCTAAAGGATAACGCTATGGTATCGTCTTGCGGTCTTGGGGCGACTGTTTAAGCCTGATCCTCGCGCTATGCTGAAGGCGGGCGTTCTCTCAGAGGGCATGCACCACAAGACATGGTTCGTTACGGGCGTGCTCGATCCGACGCCGAGACGGCATGACGTGGCCTATGCGGTTGCAAAGTGGCTGGAGTGTCACCCAGTCATGAACAAAATGCGGATGTCTCTTGAGGCGTTCTACAAGGAGCGTCAGAGAATGACAAATGAATCGGAGGGACTATGGCGGAACATCAGCTCGACCTGCCTTTATGGTACTTATCCAGCGACTCCCGCGCGGCTACGTAATTACCCACGCCCTATACAGAATTGAGATTCAGGCGGATACGGTCTGAAGGATTGTCTTGAACGCGTTGGTCCCCGGGCCGAGACGGGCCGTGTCGACGACGGTGCGAATGTCTGCTTCGCCCTCGGCCACCCACATGGCCCGGTAGCCATTGGTCACCTTGCGCTGAACGACGGCCGGTCTGAGCGCGCGTTCGCAGGCGTTGTTGGTGGCCTCAACCAGTCCAGGCCACTGGGCGAAGGTCAGGAACTGATCACGGGCGCGCCGGACCTTGCTCTGCAGGTCGCGGGCGAGATCGCAGGAGGTCGGCGCAGCCAGGATCGCCTCCAGACTGTGTTCCAGGGCGCGGCGCTTGCGGGCCAGGGTCGAGGCGGCCAGCGTTGCGACCTCCTCCGCCAGGGCAAAGGCCCGGTGCCGCCACAGCTTGAGGCGGGAGGGCAGGACATCGTCGCTCACCTCATCGGCATAGGCGACGTCGCGGGACAGATGGGCCAGGCAGGTCTGGTGGGTATCGGCGTGGCCCTGCTGCGCGCTGTAGCGGTCGGAGCACCACACCTCAGGCCGGTGCCCGTCCATCATCGTCCGGACCACGATGGCGCCCCGGGTCGGCGAGGCGTGATGGACCACCGCCTCAGCGCAGCGAAACACCCAATGGTAGGCGCTGCTCCCCTCGATCCGCACGCCGGTCTCGTCGGAGGCAATGACCCGGGCTTGGCGCAACGCCGCAACCGCCTTGTCGCGCTCGCCCGCGAAGGCGCGCTGCGCCCGGCGCAGCAGGTTCATCAGGCCACCCTGGCTGAGCGTCAGGCCGAAAAGGTCGGCGAATGCACTTTGCAGCCGCTCGTACGACAGAGCCTGGAAGGTCTTGAGATAAGTCGCCATGGCATGGATGCGCGGCCCGAACGGCGTCTCCTTGGCCGCCTCTGGCACGGGGGCGACGACCCGCGTTCCACAGGCCGGACAGCGCACCGCCAGGCGCCGATGGCGCTCGATCCACGGCTTGATGGCGGGCAGCTCGATCGTGTCGTGTTCGCTCACGGTCTCGGTCGGAAGATCGGTCGCCAGCCTGATACGGCAGCATGGGCAGTGGTCCGGCTGATGGTCGATGAGGCGATCCACATCCGGGCTCATGGCGCGGCTGTGCCCTTCATGCCCAGGCTTGGCACCGCCGGGTTTGGCCTGATCCCGACGCTCCTTGCGATCGGTCGAGGGCGGCTTTGAGGACGTGCGCGAGGTCTTTGGCGGCCGCTGCATTCGCAGCACCAACTCAATCAGCTCTTCCTTTGTCAGACGCTGCAAATCAGTGCGATCCATCACCCCATGGATTCAGGAATTGTGCCTGCTGACAAGTGCCTGGGTAATTACGCGGCTACTGTGCCGAAACCGCTTTAAGTATACAAAAGCCCAAATGGCCGCGGAGTTCGCACGCACTTGCGTCCTCTATAAGTATCAAACCCGGATTACCCCCACGTGGGCAGGCCAACGCATGTATGATAGTTGTAAACTTCTAGATCGTTCTCTAGGGTGAAATAGTTGCCTCTGCCTGTTTGGCGCAAAGTGCGGCATTATTAATAAACATCCGGAAGCTTAAGTTGGTGGGAAGCTATGACTCCGAATGAACCGACCGCTATCATTGTTGTGAACTACAAGAAGGAGGGCGTGCGCGACACGTTGAAATGTTTAGAGTCGCTGCTGAACCTCGAGACCGACAATAATGATGTTTTCGTTGTTGATAACGGCTCGGCGGACGAATCCGTTTCAATGATGCTTGAATGGAGCAGGCAGCGCTTGCCTGCCTTGAATGCTGCGCGTCTTGAACGAGGCAAGCACCCAGTAAATTTTGTTTACTATGAGAATGAAGCACGGGATGACCGAGATACACTGTGCGTTTCTGCAGGCAAGAGCAAGCACGCGATCACATTAATTAACGTAGCGAAAAACCGTGGCCCCGCGGCAGGAAATAATATTGGATTGCGATATGCTCTGCGTGAACAGTATCAGAGCTTCTGGTTGCTGAATAACGACACGGAAGTTGCACCTGACGCATTGTACTGGTTACTTCAGCGCATCAATGAGGATCCAAAGATCGGAATGTGCGGCTCAACACTACTGTATGCTGACGAACCTGAAACCATCCAAAACCTTGGCGGCGCCGGCTTTAGTCGCCTAAAAGGGAAGGGGTATGGTCTCGGTCAAGGCACTCACAGATCAATGCCAGTGAGCCGTAGCAGGGTTGAAGATGAGTTGCGCTTTGTTAGCGGCGCCTCAATGCTCGTTACACGAGAATTTTTAGAGAAGGTAGGACTTATGCAAGAAGATTACTTTCTCTATGGGGAGGAAATTGATTGGGCATTTCGCAGCCGAAATAAATTTCGACTGGGCTTCGCCCCCGAGTCAATCGTTTACCACAAAGTGGGGGCAACAGTTGGCACCAGAGTTCAGTCACCGTTATCGGATTACTATATGACTCGGAATCGCATAAAAGTCTGTGTTCGCTTTTCAAAAGTGTCACTACCATTTGTCTTTTTGGATTTGTGCCGTGTGATTACACGTTACTGCGCTAGCGGTAGTTGGGACCGGGCAAAGCTTATCGCGCGTGCTGTTGTTGGGCTTCCTTTTCAGGCAGGTGTGACAATCAGGCCCTGACCTGCCATCAATGGAGAAGCAGGTATTCTTTTCCGTCGTTGGAGTTGATCTAATTGTCTGGATGCGAGATCTCTTTGGCGGCAGCGACAACCTGAAGGGCGTGGGGCAAGGCGCTTGAATCGAGCGGTTTGGAGCGCCGGTTGGCCAGCTTCGGCCCGGCGGCCAGGCGGCTTTTGACCTGCCACTGAAGTTTCATCCGGTGGCGTTTAGAGCCTCGGCCGGTGATACGCCATGTGGCGCGACAGGAGCAAGGGGCCAGCGCGCGGAGCCTGTCCGTGGCGCAGCGTGATGGTCCCTTGCGGTTCGTAGGGCATGAGAGAACGCTTCCGGCGTCCGATAGCCCAAGGAAGAATGGGGCCTCGCCGTATTGTAATCCTCAACCCAGGACACGATGAGCTCGCGGGCATGATCCAGTCCGAAGAACAGGCTCTCGTTCAACAGCTCATCGCGCATGCGGCCGTTGAACGACTCAATGTAGCCGTTCTGCATCGGCTTGCCCGGGGCAATGTAATGCCACTCGATCCGATGCTCGGCACACCAGGTCAGAATCGCGTTCGAGGTGAGCTCCGTACCGTAGTACATGGGGAAGCAGCGCGGCGGAGCCGGTCCGGGTTGCGCAGCCGCGCTGCGTGGGGTGGTCATGGCCAGCCAGCAGGTCTCACAGTGATGTCGCGGGACTATCAGGAATTTCGTGTGGGGCCATTACGATGATCTGAAAGGAGACATCGCATGGTACGCCGCAAGGAACCCCGGATACCCGACCACCTGCTCGATCAGCTGCTGGCCGGGGCTGACGCCAAATCCGCGTTCGCCAAGGATGGCCTGCTCGACGAGCTGAAGAAGGCGCTCGCCGAGCGGGCGCTCAATGCCGAGATGGACCATCATCTCGACCAGGAGAGCGAGGCCGGCAACACCCGCAACGGCTATGGCCGCAAGAGCGTGCTCACCGACACCGGCAAGATCGACCTGGAGATCCCGCGGGACCGCTTGGCCACCTTCGATCCGCAGCTGATCGCCAAGTACCAGCGGCGCTTTCCCGGCTTCGATGACAAGATCGTGTCGATGTACGCCCGCGGCATGAGCGTACGTGAGATCCAGGGCCACCTGCGCGATCTGTATGGCATCGAGGTCTCGCCGGATCTGGTCAGTGCCGTCACCGATGCGGTGCTGGAGGAGATCTCCGAGTGGCAGAACCGTCCCCTGGAGGCACTCTACGCCCTGGTGTTCTTCGACGCGATCCGGATCAAGGTGCGTGACGAGGGTACGGTGCGCAACAAGGCCGTCTATCTGGCTCTCGGGGTCCGTCCGGACGGCGCCAAGGAGATCCTTGGCTTGTGGATCGAGCAGAGCGAGGGGGCCAAGTTCTGGCTAAGAGTGATGAACGAGTTGCGGACCCGCGGCGTCGAGGACGTGCTGATCGCCGTGGTGGACGGCCTGAAGGGCTTTCCCGAGGCGATCACGGCGGTGTTCCCTGAGACCCAGGTTCAGACCTGCATCGTGCATCTGATCCGCGCGTCGCTGGCCTTTGTCTCCTACAAGGACCGCAAAGCGGTGGCGGGAGCCTTGAAGGCGGTCTATCGGGCCAAGGATGCTGAGGCCGGCCAAGCGGCCCTGGAGGAATTCGCGCACTCCGTCTGGGGCCGCAAGTATGAGGCCATTGCGGCCGCCTGGCGGCGCAACTGGGCGGCGGTGATCCCGTTCTTTGCCTTTCCCGACGAGGTGCGTCGGATCATCTATACGACCAACGCTATCGAGGCGCTGAATGCCAAACTGCGCCGGGCGGTGCGGGCTCGAGGCCACTTTCCCACCGACGAGAGCGCGATCAAGCTGCTGTTCCTGGTCTTGAGGCAGACCCAGAAAGAGTGGAAGATGCCGCCACGGGAGTGGGGCATGGCGAAAGCCCAGTTCGCCATTCTCTTCGAAGGCCGCTTCAGGCTGGGATGATGAACCCGGCCCGTACACGGAAATTCCGGCAGTCCCGCATGAGAGGTCGACCGCTGCTCTCTAAAAGTGCAACAGCCTCTCGTTTGAACTCTGGGGTAAAATCGCGTCTCGTCTTCGTCATCGAACACCTTCCAACTCCCGCAGGAGCTTAGCAAAGGTGTCCACCAACGCGAGGGAGGATCACTACCACGCCGCAGCCGAAATTCCGCGGTCGTCAGCGGATGCGTACTGAGCGGATTACGGCGCAGGATCTCCTGCACCTGCAGGACCAGACCGGGAAGCCCTTTCTCATGACGGTGTGGTCGGTGGCCAGCCATACGCGCGTACCGGTAGGTGGACCGGGATCATCGCAGTCCTTCCAAGAGGCGCAGAACCCGCATCAGGGCCTGCTCATCGCACTCCCGGCTCGCCAGGACGGCCATTCGCTTGGACTGATAACCTAGACGGGATGACAGACGGGCTCTGGCTTGGTCTGCGGCGGATCCGGCACGATATGCGCTGGCACGAACCCGGGCCCGTCACGGATTGGCCCCTCGCGAGAGGCCTTGTGCCAAGCGAACAGCACCTGGTTGGAATTCCGACGCCGGCGCGCTGCGGCCGAGGCTTGCCGGGGAGCCGACAGGCTCTCCTCGACAATGCGCACCTTCTCGCTCTCGGACCAGCGCCGACAGCGGCCCGTGTCGACGATCTCGAGCCGGGTGATTTGATGATTATCAGTAAGGATATTCATACCGACAGTCAGCGTGGAGGCGATCATCTCCGCAAAGCGGCTCTCGGCGGATGCTTACAGACCTGCAAACTGTGCGGGGTGGATCCGCAGGCTTATCTCACCGACGTGTTGAGCCGCATCGCCACCGGCCATCTCAACACCCAGATCGATGATCTGCTGCCGTGGGCCTATCCCACTACGCCAGGCCTCAAGGCCGTGGCCTGAGAACATCGCTAACAATCAAGATCGCGCGGGTCGCATTCGGAGCCATCGTCTAGACGGATCGTGCGAGGGCCACCATATGCGCCCGCGACCCGCTCCAGTGTCGCGACCACATTCGCGCCGGTGTCCCTCGTAACTCTCAAGCCCAAACTTTCCAAGGCGCAGCCCCTCCCGCCCATTCATTCTCTAGAATGATCTTGTCACGAAGCGAGTCCATGCTTTGCCAGTATCCCTTATGCCAGTGTACTCCAAGCTTTCCTTTTTCCGTGGTCCGCTCGATCGGCTGTTCTTCCCATACAGTGCTGTCGTCATCGATCAAGCCAAAGACCTCCGGTTCGCAAACAAAGAATCCCCCGTTGATAAGGCCGCCATCCCCAGCCGCTTTCTCTTTAAAGGCTCGGACCTTGCTGCCGTCCTCCGACAGCCGCAGCGCTCCATAGCGTCCAGGCTGTGACACCGCTGTTAATGTGACCCAATTATCACCCTTTTGATGCGCTTGGACGACTTGGGATATGTCAACATTCGAGACGCCATCGCCATATGTCAGCAGGAACCGCTCTTCTCCGATAAGATGCCGGGCACGCTTCAATCGGCCACCCGTCATAGTTTCAACACCTGTATCAAGAACTGTTACTCTCCAATTTTCAGGCGACGGTCGGCTCCATATGATTTCTCCATTGCGAAGGTCTACCGTGAAATCACTGCTTAACCTAAAATAATCGGCGAAGTATTTCTTAATGAATTCAGCTTTGTAGCCGGCAAGTATGATAAAGTCATTAAAGCCGTAGTGTGAGTACAGCTTCATGATGTGCCAGATAATAGGCCGGCCGCCGATTTCAACCATTGGCTTAGGTCGTAAGGATGTTTCTTCCGCGAGCCTGCTACCATAACCACCTGCGAAAATGACAACCTTCATTGGGCCGTCTCCTTAGTTAAGTGCCTCGTGTACTTCTTTTTCGCTTGGAATCTGATGCCTTTGGTGCTCGTCCCATGAGGCTCTACTAACGGGAAAAAGGACGTCCTGTTCACGTCTCAACCTATGTGCCACGTTCCCGAGCGGCACCTCAACATCGCTATATGTCAGAACCTGATCGCGCCTAACATCTGCCACGAGGCGACACCCTTCAGCAAGGCCCATAGGAAGGAGATTCTCACCGCGCGACGCTCTATAATTCTCCGCCACTCCATACGTCATATACCCGCCGATACCGTCGATCGTTTCACCCTTTTTGAGATCTCTTTTGGCTGTGGCTACAACATCAACTGAAGGCGCATTTGTGGTCCCGATGATTGTATCTCGGCAGAGAACTGCACGAGCAATTGAGATCCCAAACTCTAGAGTCGTGAGGTGCCAGGCGGTATAGAAACTGTAGAGCGGACCTTTGCCGAGCTTTCCAAGATTGAGGAAGAACGACTGGTTGTCATCCTGTGCTTCCGCGATCACATAGATACCTGGGCTTGGCCTTGCACCCACGACGTAATCAACAATGCCGCCGAGCGCCCGGAGCTCATCAACATCATAAAAATCAACAAGTTCATCAACATGGCCATCGAACGTCCGGCCTATCATCCCGCGCTTTGACACCTGCAGTCCAACTGCGTTCGCGACTATGGCCTGCTCAGCTGTCATTTTTGTGCCGTCAGCGAAGCTGGCGACCATGCTTGGAGTCTGATTCCACTGCTTCGCAAAATTGGCCTGCGTTGATGGATTCCTATAAGGATCTTGTAGACCTTTGATATTTCCGCAAACCAGCGGACGTAATCCCATCGCTTTCACATGTCGGACAAGGTTCATTGTCACGCCCGGCTGATCGCCATCTGCGCCTGTAAATATAACTCCTACTTCACGCGCTTTCACACGGAGGAGCTGGCCTACGGTGGCGTCCAACTCTACATTCAAGGAAATAATATCTTTGCGGTTCTCTATGCAATCAAGCGTTACCTTTGCACCGTACTCAACATTTCCGGTCGTCTCGAATACAGCGTCGATCAATGGTGAGCGTGCAATTAGTGTTGGATCGGCAGTGACAACCCTCTTGCCGAGACTTAGCGCTCGGTCCACCATCGCGTCATTCGAGGTCTCAACGATGTCATGACGACTGACTCCAGCGTCCATGAACGCTTTGATCGCTCGGTCGACATCCCGATTGCATATAACGGCTACATGCAACACCTTCATGTGGCGCTCGACGTTGATTAGCATACCGCGCGCCATAAAGCCGGCTCCGTACATCCCAACAACGATTGGGCGTCCTGTTCTTAAGCGCGCCTCTATAGCGTTATCAACAATAATCATAATCTGGCTCCATCAACGTTAGCTGTGTTCCGGCTCCGATTTGAGCGCCACAGCTGTCCGAAAGTCATCAATTCCATGCCAGGTAAGATCCAAGAGTTTCCACGAACCGTCTTTGGCTGATATCTTGGAAGGTGCGCGCGGCCACTCAATCCCAAATGCTGGATCATTCCAACGGAGACCCCTCTCATTTTCGGGAGAGTACGTCGCACTCACGAGATATAAAGTTTCGGCGTCATCACTCAATGTAATGAAACCGTGTGCGAACCCCTGCGGCACGTACTTCATCGATCTGTTGTCCGCCGAGAGAGTTGCGCCAAACCATTTACTGAACGTTGGTGAGTCAGGTCGCAGGTCGACAATACAATCCCAGAGTTCGCCGCGAACGCACCTGACGACCTTAACTTCGGAGGCCGGTGGAAGTTGATAGTGCATCCCACGCAACGTACCTGCAGTTATACTCAGAGACGTATTAATCTGGACGAAGTTCGTCTCAAGACCAGCTGCCCGAAACTCATCCTCGCAGAAGAGACGAGCGAAGAACCCGCGGTCGTCACTCCGCTTCTCAAGGTCTATCAACCAAGCGCCGTCTAGGAATCCATCAACGCAGGCCAGTTTTGCGAAGCAGTGGAATCAGACTCCAAGCATGGTCGCCAGCTTCGCT
>Ga0099853_1000046_pt1 | contig 11868 bp, 8 predicted proteins | sample In2P11_FD_77060 | JGI IMG/M metagenome (GOLD analysis project Ga0099853, IMG submission 77060) | Clean room microbial communities from NASA Spacecraft Assembly Facility at Jet Propulsion Laboratory, Pasadena, California, USA -... ... | reverse complement strand
TCAACATCTTTTGGTGGAATATCATTTCTAGGTTCAACATTCTAACTTCACTTGTTTTCGATAATGCAACATTTATTTCATCATTAAAGTATGATTTTTCATCTCTGGTGTTGCTCTACTACCAGCAGGCCTCGACAGTATCCCAGTGGAGTCACTATAGGAAAAAAAACATTGCTCTACTACTAGCGAGCCTGGACAATACCTTGGTGGAGTTGCTTGTTTCACCTCTCTCTGTAGGAATACTTTCTTTTCTTTCACCTTTATTTATTTATTTTATAGGACTATGCATTGACACTTATTCGTTTTATGGGAAAAAGAGGGATCCTGACTTATTGAGAGCATGAGAGGTTACTCCTTTAGAGAATCATATAGAGACCTCTAATTTAGGTTTGCTCATTTATATTTGTTCCTCTTCTCCTCTTCTAATAATTGGATAGGTGTGAGAACATCGAAACATAAAAAAATCAATGTGGGCATAAGGTTTCTTGAATAGACATAGGTTCATGGTTTAACCAAAACACTCCTCATGGAAAGATCATATTTTTTTTTGGAACTTCATCTAAAACAAAATATAACCAACATAAGAAGGTGAACCGAAGGTTAGCCAAATCTTGAAGTGTCACAAGACTCTATTTTAACTCAGCCACACACAAAGAAGCTAGAAAATACATTAAAATGTAACATTTATTTACATGACGACAACAACAAAAAAAAATCAAGAAAACAAGAAAAGACTATGTACATAGTGTAAGGCACAACCCTAGATCATCATTGAAAATAATGTTTTAAGTCTTGGCCATTGACATGGAGAGAGTCAATATTTTCATCTAGCGATTGGATATTACATGTGTGTTTCCCAAGATTGTCATGAATAGTGAATAGTCAAATCCATAGGGGTTGACACTTGGTTTTTCTTCCTTTGTCCTCGTGGGATTTGTCCCACTTCAATACTAAGTCACCCACACTAAAGTTATTCTTCCCTTCATACTTCTTGTCAAACCACCTCTTGATATGAATCAGGAAGGGAAATTTTTTCTTCTACTTTCATCCTTTCTCCCTGTAGCTTGTGAAGAGTGTCCATCCTATGCTAAACTAATAAATATGGATTCCCTTGGGATTATTGCAAAATATGGAGAGAAGGAAAGTATATGTTAGGAGGAGGGATGGCTTCTTTTCCATACACTAGAAAGTAAGGAGAGGTGTTCAGAGAGGGATTAATCATGACTCAGTCAACCCATAGGGAATTTACCCAAGCAGAGTGCCAATTCCTTTGTTATGAGAAGATGGTACTTTTAATGATATAGATAAGGTTCTTTTTCATGGACTGAGAGGGAACATTCCCCTAAGGATAGTAATTAGCTGAATGTTTCAATACAATTCCATTTTTTGATGAAAAATCATATAACTTTAATGATGAAATAAATGTTGCATTATCGAAAACAAGTGAAGTTAGAATGTTGAACCTAGAAATGATATTCCACCAAAAGATGTTGATGACTTCCTAATTATTCACTTGTTTGAGCGGAATTTCTTTAGTCCACTACATGAAATAGTCTGTAGTAGTGACAATGTAAGGGTTCTTCTTTGATGAATGTGGAAATATCTCTCCAATGACATCCAAATAGCACTATTGAAGAGGTTCTTCCACTATGATAGGTTGCAATGGGGCAACTGACTTCTTGTTTCAGCTAGCGCCCCTTTAACATACTAGAGACTTGCGGGCATAAGCATAAGAATATTTGAATAATGTAGGCCAACAAAACTATCCTACATAACCTTAAATGTAGTTGTGTTACACACAATGTAACCCCCAACTTGTTTGTCATGGAGATCACACAACACTTTCTCTGAATCGTGCTCTTCTAGGTGCCTGAGCAATAAAACATTATGATGCTTTCTGAAAATCACCCCATGCACTAACTAATAAGATAATGCTTTAAGTCTGAGTTCCCTTTTCTTTCGTGTAGATAAATAGGAGGGAACAATGTCATGCTCAAGGTATTGGTGCACATATTTTTACCAAGAGTTTGTGATGATAATGGGGGAAGCTCACTCGACATTGTAAATTTTGATCTCCTCCTCCCATCCAAAAGGATCTTCTTCTTTTGCATTCATTTCTTTTGCTACTAACCAATGAAGACTGTGGCCCCTGATTGTGTGAACTTGTTTGAACTCCAAGTCATACTTCTGTGGACTGGTCATCCAGATCGCTCTTCTTCCACCTAGTTCTTATTAAACAAACAATGATCTAACTACTTAGTGTAGAACAAAGATGATAGAATGTTCTTCAAGAGATAGGGCTGGAAATGTTTCATCACCTTATAAACTACATATGACTTGTCAATGGCAGGATATTTGAGTTTAGTTGCTTGGAAGATAACTCTCATGAAAGATATTGGCCAGTCATTGTTTTGCTTATCCTTTTACATAAGCAAAATAGTGAGAGAAGTGTCAGAAGTGAAAGTGTAGAGAAATATATATTTGCTAAAATATGGGTTATACAAAGTGGGTTCTTCCATAATGGCTTTCTTAATATAGGAGAACACATCCTTTTCCCTTTTATCCAATTTGTAAACAACATTCTTCTTTACCATCTCCTGTATTGGCTTCAAGGCCTTAGAATAATCAAAGATGAACTTACATAGGAAGTTTATTTTCCCTAGGAAGGACTGCATAGATTTCTTATTCACAAGGAAGCGAATATGCGTAATTGTCTTAACCCACTCCGAGTCTACTTTAATCCAACTTTTGGAAATGATATGGCCCAATAGGTTACCCTCAGACACTAGAAGAATACTATTTTTGGGATTAAGGAATATCCCATACTTGCGAAATCACTTGAAAATTTCTTCAAGTTGCATATGTGGTCAGATCTCTTCTTGGAAAATATGGTGTCATCATCAAGATAAACCACTATTCTTTGTTCGATCATTTTGCAGAATGTGATGTCCATGGCACATTGAAATGTTTCATTGGTTTTGATCAACCCAAATGACATTCTTTTGAAAGTGAATGTACCCCACTTCATGCGGAATGTTATCTTTAGTCTATTAGGTTTTGATACTAGAACCTAGTTCTAGCGAGAATATCCATCCAACAAAGAAAACATCTCTAAGCCCGATATTTTTTGCAGTATCTATTCCATAGATGACACGGGGTAATTATTGTTGTCTGAGGTGCGGTTCAAGTTACGAAAATCAACACACAAGTGGATATCCTCGGACTTCTTTCTCACCGGACTGAAGTTCAATACCAGGAAAAATCTTTCACTTTGTAAATGATATGAGCATTCAACAATTTGCTTAACTCCTTCTAGATCAGAGGCTCAAGCATCACATCTACCTTCCACAACATTTCTTGAAAAGGCTTGGTCCATTCTTTAATTGGAATCACATGTTGGATTATTCATGTGTCATAAGTTTTGAGCTCAAAGTATGTCCACTCGAATACATATTGGTATTGCTTGAATAAGTAGATGAAATCTTGCCCCTCTTGTGGTGTGCAATGTTGGGTGTGTGTTATATTCTCTCCACAACTAGACCCACATGCTAGATGGGCAGACCTACCGATGGTTTTGTGCATGGTTTTTCCACATGGTTTTAGGCATGATGATTTCCTGCGAATGGTATCTTGTAGATTAGTCAGGAGAACTGTGGTTATGCTCTAATCTAGGGTTAATGAATTTGTGTTTATGAATGATTTGACATGTACATATATATGTATTGTAACATTGAAAGGAATAATGATGAAAAATAAATCCGGTAGTCTCAGTTTTGGTATCCATATGAAAATATTTGTGTATTTGTTTTATATTTTTACCATTGTTTATTTCTATCTTTAGAATTCATATGCAGGTAATTTATGAGTTTAAAATCTACATGCTGCAAGTACCAATATTGACAAACTTCAGAGCCTTTTCTGTTCCCAGATTTATTTACTCGTGCGACAACATTGAGCTATGGCTTTTCGCATTGACTAGCCCTTGGAAGCAATTATGCAAGTCATACATATTTTCCAATGATACCACACCTTTTGGCATGATTTTCTCTTTTCTTGTGCAAGATGTGTCCTACACTAATTTTTTATGCTCATCTTCACTAATAGCTACATCTTTAAATACATAAAAGTTTTCCATAAAGTGGAATATCTACTGGTCATCATTAAAAATACGTAAATTAGTAATATTGTTAGGGATGAATAGTTTATAAAGATTTCTATAGAAAAATCATCCCTAAGCAGTGATAACCGAGCAACAACATGTGCTAATGCATCTTCAACTGTTTTGTGTATTTTAGGAACAAAAATAATGTTAAAATGCTGGAAATTTGAAATAAAACAACATATCTCCCATTGATAACTTTTTAGATGAGGCGACACAATGTATAGTATCACGTATCAGTCATACGACAATTTTGTAGTCACCTACTACTTTGAGAACCACAATGTTGAGGTTGATGTCTCTTTGAAAACCTAAGATGAGTGCTTCATATTTTGTGATGTTGTTTGTGCAACTAAATTTCAAGCAACTGGAGATCAGATGTTTTATTTGTTGTGGGTCTACTAAAACACAAATAGCTCTAGATCCCTCTGATGTTTTAGAATGAAAAACATAATGTCCAAAAATCATATGTACAAGGATTATGTGCTACACTAGTACTACTATTACTTCTACTACTAACTGTACATATGTCATTTTCATCAATTGGATTAGGATGGATCTCCAACTATGTATCTATAGGAACTAGGTATGGTTGAGCGAGATAACACCCTAGATCAGTTTCCAAGAAGAAATTTCCAAAGGTGATATCCATGAAAGTTATTGGCTCATTTTCACCTTCTAAGGGATTTATTGTGTGCTTCATGTACCACTCTGCGTTGACCTGGATCTAGTTGTTTCCACCCTTGTACAAAAGCCACAATGTGACCAATTCATTGCAAAATACCCCTGTAGCATGTTAGACCAATCTATTCTTAACAATACACCATATTCTTCTAGAATGTCCAAAATTAGTATATATATACATTGGTGAACTCGGTGATCAGATGATAAGTAAATAAGAACATTTTTTAGTTCACTGATCATATGGAAAATTTTATTTGCAATAGATAAAGGCATTACATTTATCGATGCACCAGAATCAACTAAGAAATTGTGTACACTATAATCGAAAACTTCAAACGTTAACAACAACACAGGGTAGAGTGTATTTAGATCTAATGTTAAAGCATCAAGAATAGAATCCAGGGAACTATAAGAATTACTGGATTCAGATCCCTTCTATGAATAAGCATCATTACCTAAGGTGGACTGTCCAAGTACGCATACAAATATGTCACATTGGCTCGTGATCTTCGTCAATTTGAAAAGTGAGATATGCACGCGAGCTTTCTTGATCTCTTAAACTATGATGTAATCTAGTGTAGGAGATATTTCCAAAGTGTCTTAGGAGAGTTGGTTTATTTGCTACTTCCAGAGTTATGGACTTACTCTTACTACTCGCGGAATTACTTTTCACTGTAACTTCATTTCTAGACTTTCGCTGAATGTTCGATGTTGAGCTGACAGGCAAACTGATCTTCCTTAACAAATGTTCTTTTAATATCTACTTGATAAACTCTTGTGTGGATTTCGATCCATAGCTTCTGAACTTGTATTAGTCGTTTTACTTCTGGGTTGGGCTATCACTTAGTGGATGATTTTTGGCAATTCCCTTTCTAGCTATGAGTACGCAACTGAATGCATTCACTACATGCCCCATGCTTTGATTTTCTTCAGTCATAAAAATTTATTCCTTTTCTTCCATTGGCGGTGTTGGACCCGCCAACATTTAGGGGATCTCCTCTATATGAAGTCCCAACTAGACCTCACACTTTTTGGTGTAGGAGTCTCATCCGGTATGATGGCCTAGTTTCCATTATCTTAAAGATATGCCTTAGCTCTTGCTTTTCAACACGTGAGAGTGGTCTACTTTATCTTATAACAATGAGGTTTGCATGCCTAGTGAGTGTTAGTGTTAATTTTGTCAAGATTCTTTCATCGTCGAGGGAGAGGGTGGAAGTGAGTCTCCAGTCCAAAGGGAAGAGTCCCAACTCTGTCAGAGACATAGAACACAGCACAACATGTGAAAATTCCAGTGAAGTAGTCCACATGGATGCGGTAATCACAAACACACAAGAAGGGATAACACGTACAACAATCGATAGAGTATTCCGCACAAGTGCGATGGTCGTTATAACAAGTTTATGGGAAAGGTTATGTTTGATGTCTGGAGAGGAAGCCCACACAAGCAAGACAACGTTAACAAATTATGCAACACATTTTCATAAACATATGTATTAGAACAACTGAAATAGTTCAATTATTTTAACACGGGTTAAAGAAACATGCATTACAAGTGTTCATAGATTAGTCTCACAAACAGTTACAATACATGTGTGAAAACATGTTGGCTTGTTAACAGTTTTCTGAATTAACCGAAAGTTCCAAGACAAATCCATACACCATTACATCACTAACCCCAATAGAGGGGCATTGGAGCCACTTCTTACTCCTCGAAGAAAAGATTTCATACTCTCAATTCAATGTGGGAGGAGCCAAGGTGAAATGTCCTTTGCACGTAAAAGTGAGGGGTATATATAGCCAAGGGTAAAACTGGCCCTTGTGATTATTCAAGTTCCCTCATGACTATTTGACTTACATGACTCTTCAACTTTACATGACCCTTTATATTTATGTGTGGGTCTCTTGGACTTCCATGTTACGTTACATTGATTTACAATGGTACGGAACACAATAGTGATGCAGCCGAGATGACTCATGACATGACTTGACACAACAATGCCAGTATGTTCATGTTGCTAGTGGTATCCATGTCAAGCCACATTGTTGTTGAGTGATGGATGTGCTCTTGTTGTATCATAGCTTCACCTCTGCATGACAAGGCATGTAGAGTCTTTGATGGTCTTGGTGTTTGCTTGATGTTTTCAAGTGCATGTTCCTCCTTCACTTGTACTTTGATAGGATTCATCTTTTCATCCATTCGCAAACAAATCTTCTTGCATGCATTCCATGTTCATCAATTTGTGAACAAGTCTCCTCGCATTCATCCCATTTGTAGTCGTGTCATGTATCATCCCTGTACCTGTATACACAATCACTCATGATGAGAAGACATCAAATCCATAAATATCCTAATCTACCATGATGTATTATCCTTTGCTTTCGAATGCAAGTGACCAGGAGAGAGGACAAGGCTCTTGAAACTATGCAAGGTATATTTCAAGCTGGGATGCGGGCTCCAAGAATTGCCCAATGAAAATTTCATAGAGGTTACTTGGAGATTGGGATGGATAGTCTAGATCAATAGTGACTCTCCGCGGGATTTGGCTCAGCTAGAGGGCAGATTTACACAATTTTTTAAGGGAAGCAGTGCAGGTAACATAAGGGTTGACAGCAAAAATTGCACAATTTCTCTGGGGAGCTAGGAGAGGGCTACAAGAGGCTTGCTTGGAAAAATTGTGCAATGTTTTTTAGGGAGATGGCAGTGGGCTACATGAATCTATTGGAAAAAACTATGCAATTTCTGGGAGGCTGGCCTGTTGAACATCCTTATGTAGTTTCTAAGCTGAACAGGATGCTAGGAAACTGGGTGAATGCTCATGAAAATTTCGTGGTTTTTCGGGTGAGAAATAGGTCGGCTGACTACATGACTATCTGGAAAAACTACACAATTTTTTGAGGGAGACAGTGATGGACACAGGGTGTCTATCTAGCATGTCTGCGGAGTTTCTTCAGTTAGTGAAGTGGGCATGCTTTCCAGCTTTTGCACATCTTTTGGGGGGGAGTAAGTCCCAGGGCCACTGCCTACTCAAAATCTCCAGTTGACCAGCTGGGGGTTATGTGCTTGCGGGCTTACAGATTGAAATGAATAGCTGGGAAACTTCTGTGTTGTTCTGAGTGACAGTCAGTCGAGTTGATTCTAGGGTTGTACAATGCATATTTCCTGGGAGGTAGCCTCAAGTTCTGTACAATTCTAGGCAACAATACATAATCACTGAGAGCTAAAATTGTGTAATGCAACTTAACGAATGTCTGTCTATTGGAGGATGGTCTGGCTGACAGAACTTCAACAAAATGACCAAGTATGTGAACGAGTGAACTTGTGCATGCGTGACCTTGAGAACACACACTCAACATGACTCGATGACAAGACAACTCGAACCATTGTGCAAGTGACACGCACGACACTTGTGATAGATCGTTGAATGACCACTATGACACTTGCATGAAAGTGCATACAACATCGTGTGTGAGTAAGATAGATGTGTACATAACAAACACAACTCAAACACAATTGTCATCATCACCAGAATGAGGTCACAAGGATGACATAGCAATCAACATGTCGAAGACGACAATTTATCAAACAAGTGAAAAGGAAGCAAGACGTGCAGAAGAAACACATGAGATGACTTTTCATGTTTGTGCACATGCATGTTACTGAGGATAGGATGATATGACAATGAAAAGAAGTCCTGCAAACTCAACTAAGAGGTGTACTTCAAAAGGTTTTCTTTACTTACCATATTTACCCTCAAGATGATCATGCATCCAACGAATTTTTCATGTGGTCCTGATCTTTTTCATTAATTGGTTCCTTGGTCCCTCTCCTCAACTCATTAGAAGTGATTTCAGCATGTCAGCCTTTCCTATAGTCACTGAGAGGTAGATCTATGCAATTTCAATGGACATTGATTGCTATTGGAATGAGGCCCTAGGAGGCTCGTCTGTGTAGTTTCTGCATGCAAGATAGATTAGACAACTGGAAAACACTGTGCAGTTTTTGAGTCTCAAGGCATTGTTGCAGGAAAGGGGTCCTCGGAGGACACCTATGAGAAATTTCTGAGTGCAGTGTAGCTGGACTGCTCTGCACATTTTTGGAGAGCAGTGTTGGCTTCTTGGTTGCTCTGTGCATTTTTTGAGAGAAGTCCTATCTAGGGTCTCTACAGGCTGTGGGGTTTCAATAGGAAAGGGAGGTTGGTGTCTTTGCACACTGCAGGGTTTCAACAGGCAAGGGATGAATCTTGATGGTTGTAGAAGCATGACACATAGTTCTTGGAAGTTGGATGAAGCTAGGTTGCTTGGGAAAATGGATAAGTGTGAGATCATTGAAACATATGTAAACAGTGATAGGACTTGACTGTGATCGCCCACAGACAGTTAGTGACGCAACGTAGACCATCAAGAATACATAAGACATACTTTTCTTGATGCAACAACCTTCGTGAAATGAGTGCATGAGGTGACTGTATAACATGTCTATGTGATGACAACCACTCATACGCACACAATTCCCTTGAAGCAAGACAACATTCCCTTTGCATGAAAAACAACAACCCCTATACCCAAATATGACACATGCTGCATGAAGATGAGAACACGGACAACCCTTAAGATCAAGGATGGGAGCTTGAAATCATCAGCTTACCAACAAGCTATCAAGGATAATCAATCGCAGGATCTGAGGTAGGCTCTTAAATTTTCATGCGAGCCAAAATTTTGGAATGTGGTTGTAGCCACTACAACACTTCCACAAGCTTGGTTTGATTATCAATAAGCATTGTATCAATAAAATGTGCAGCAAGAGTTTTCATGTTGTGGTTCCATTGTGGGTGTGCCTTTTCTGAATGATATTCTTTATGAAATGAGTATTACTAGTCCATGCCCATTGATGAGCCTCAGTATTGCAGCAAGAATGTCGTAACTCCCAAGGCCATCAACTTTTAATTATCAACCCGGGGTTCATACAAACTTAAGAGGTACCAACACAATATGTGCAGAATACAATGTGTCCTTCCTTTGCCGTCATGATGTAATGGAGTTCATGTAATAAAATCAAATCCTAAACTAATTGCAGAAAATGTAATGTTTGAAATAGAAACATTAACCTATTGCATGAAATAAAGTACAAGGGAAGAAATCTATTCTAATTGCATAAAGATCATGAACTAAATGTAAAATAAACCTAACTTAACCCTATTTATCACATGTGATGATTTAAACTAACTGAGCATGAAATCTAATATAGAAAGTACTAACTACTGTGTTCATGTGCAAATATATATATATATATATATATATATATATATATATATCTTTTTCCTTTATAAATGCAAATGCTAATATTTACTTGTTCTTTGGAAGGGGAGATAGGTATGGAGGAAGAGGGTTAAAATGGTCTTGATGGCATGGAGGTCAAGTAAAGGCATAATCCCAGCTTTAATTGTGATTTTTCTCAATTCGGGCTCAATACAAGTCACTACAAGATTTCCTATAGGATGTACTAGTTCTCCTACAAGATCCCTTGTTTTACTACATGATGTTACAAATTTACTATATGAAATTATAATTCATCGAATGACCAATCAAATAAAATCCAAATTGGATGGGACAAATTTTTTTATTTACTATGATGTCTTAGGTCCCCATTCCAAGTGGAATCACTCAAAAAAATCTCTGTTAATCCATGCTAAAAAATAGCAAAAAATTACTAGTCGAAAATTTAGAAATTCGAGAACTAGTGAGCTAGTAAATCTATAAAATACCTAACCTAATCAAGTGAAATGCAATGGGTTAATTTTTGTTATGAACTAAAATATTTTTTTGATCCAATACAAGTGGAACCAACTCTATTGAAGCTTGTTAGCATGCTCTAAAAAATATCAGAAATTTACTGCTAGTTGCGATAAAGGAGTTCCAAAAATATAGATTTGGGAATAAGAAGACTAATCCAATTAACTCAATAATTACTATGATCTTCCAAATATATTTCAAGGATGAAGTTATGCTTGTGATCATATAAAAGAACTTACATCATCCATTTAACCCAATCCTCTAACAAGAAATCATTAATACTAAATACAAAAATAGAAAGAAATAAAAACAAGAGATGCATGTGAATAAGAAGTGAAAAGAAGGAAAGAAAATGATACAAAAGGGCTCTAAGGCTCTTGGGATGGCGAAGCCCAAGGAAACCTAGAGACCTATGGAGGAGAGCAAGATTTAGAAGCTGAACATGACACCAAGCTTCATTATTTTCATCAATACAATTGCATCATTATTTTCGTCAATACAATTACATCCCTACAAGAAAATACAATGGAGCTGCAGAAATACGAGTTCTCTCCACAAGCAGATTGATGAAAATCTCTCCCTAGAGGAAAATTCGAATTTGTACTTATAAAAAATGATTAGGAATCATTCCCCATGAATGGAGGAAGCTTTCCCCAATAAAATCCCTTGATCAGTGGATCTGGTTCCTAATACTAGGAATCTGCATTAAATGTCAGGGGACACATTCCTAGATTTTCTCAATCATTGCAGTTCCACAATCTGTGCCATAATTCTATAATATCTTGTTGATTTATTATTTAGTAGTGATCCTCCTGTAGTAGAGAGAAAGTCCGTAAATTATCTCCTCAAAATCTTCATAATCTGCCCATATTCTCAAAATATTCCACAAAAGTAAATAATATTAGGCACAAATATGCAATTATTCATAAACCTTCCTAATGAATAAATTAAAGTTAAAAATACATTATCTAATGCAAAAAAAAGAGGTTTAGTGTGCTGAAGGAAAGTCACAGGCTTTAATTTATGTTTAATTTAGAGGCATGGGCTTTAATTTATGTCTAATTTGTTGGGTTGTGTTATGTTCTTTCTACGACTAACCTACGTAGTTAAACGGGGAGCGGGAGCCCCCCTTCGTTGCGCCGACTGCGCAGCGGGGGGGGTCACAGGGGGGTTTGAGGGGGGCGGGTAGCCCCCCTCTACGGGGTCCGGGGCAGCGCCCCGGGAAAAATTTTTTT
>Ga0099853_1000045_pt1 | contig 11985 bp, 5 predicted proteins | sample In2P11_FD_77060 | JGI IMG/M metagenome (GOLD analysis project Ga0099853, IMG submission 77060) | Clean room microbial communities from NASA Spacecraft Assembly Facility at Jet Propulsion Laboratory, Pasadena, California, USA -... ... | reverse complement strand
TATATTTTTATTTGTTTACACCCTTGCATGTATATAAGGTGACTTATGGAGTAAATATAAAAAATGTTTTATTTATTTACCATACCTCTCATTTATTTATATTTTTATTAATTTACCATACCTCTTTTATAAATATCGTATTTGGCCCATAGGATTCACTTAAATAAAACCTATTCTTGAAAATGGGTGAATGGATTTACTTAAATAAAATCTATTCTTGAAAATGGGCGAATGGATTTACTTAAATAAAATATATTCTTGAAAATGGGCGAATGGAAGGTTGTAATTCCTAATTTCAAGGGCTAAATTTACCTTTTTTACTCTCTCCCTTAAAATAAGGTGGGTTATTTGAGGTGATTTGTAAAAATGCACTATGATACAAAATATTCGCCCACTAAAAATTTAAAACCCCTTAATTTCGCCAAAGGGCGAACATTCGCCCCTAAAATTTTCTATGCATCCGGCTGAAGCAAAGACCTCTAAATAATCATTGTCCACACCCAACAAGGTGGGCGACAAAGTTTGGCTACATTTGCAAAAGGAGCGCCTCACTACGCCCCACCGCAAGCTTCGCCCGCTCCGATGTGGGCCATACACCATCACCAAGGTAGTAGGGGAGAATTCTTTCGAGCTCAGTTTTTCCACCATTCCTTGGTCTGCACCCAGTTTTCAATGTGGACCACCTTCAGCCCTACTTTCCACCATTGTTGGACACATCTGACATTGCAGAATAACTCACACCAACAGAGTTAAACCCAAACTACATGAAACAAACCACAACTGATCATATAATGGACACACAGATTAAGAACACTTGACAACAAAGGATCCAACTATATCGAGTTGTCAAAGCATGCCAACTCCTTCACCAGCGCAAGTGGCTCACCAGGGACCAAGTTGAGCAAAAGTTTCCTCATCTCATGGAGGAACTCAATGCAATGGGGACCATTGCTTCCTGAGGGGGGAGGAATGATCCAGGTGGATATTGGTGTCCACCAACCTATTCCACTTGGATCCCCACCATTTTTTTCTTTCAGTTTCCTTAATTATAGCACAATTTATTATTTTTGGTAGTTTTTTGGGTCATGAACTTTCAAAGCTGTTTTGAGGCCCTAAATGATGTTTTTTAGGAAATCCACAGGCGGCAAGGTTAAGATTTCAACTTGATATTCATTGTCAATAGCTGTAGTCCTCAGATAAATCTTTCTAAGGAGGTATCGTGTGCATCAAATGGAGATCGTATGCCAAAGTTACAACCCCGGGAAGTTGATGTACCAACTTACCCCAACGGGGCCCATAGTTTGGTATTTCATCTCCTAGGGTTAGGTTTTTGGATGTTTAGGGTTTTCCAATGTTTCTTAATAATAAATAAGCCTTCAGGCCTCATTGTAACACAGTTGAGAGGCATGTAGCTTCCACATCTCTTCTTAGAGATAAGCCTCCATCACCCGAGGTAGTTTATTTCCATTTTGTGTGTAAGCATATTTCAATTATTTGATATTAATGAAATTAAGTTTTATTTACACTGCATCTCTATGTGTATGTTTATATATGTAATTTGTTGCATTCCTGTTTAAATTTGGATCATATTGCACATAATTACTATTTATCTAATGTTTAATAAAGTACTGATGCACTAGTTGAATATAAACATATGAAGAATTAACTAAAACATAAGTTTTATGGATGTACACTAGTTTTCTTAAGAATAGTCACATACACACGCGGATTTTTCAGTAAAGTCGCATATGAAAATCAAAATATGAAATGAAAATTTTGTGATTTTAAAAACACTGATTCACCCCCCACCCTCTCAATAATTTTCCCAACAACTCTTAAGTAAAGAAGGTCCATTCACAAAGGTTCCCCATGAACAAAAAAATCCACCTTTCTTTAAAAAGAAAGAAATTGAAGCAGTGGTCAATTATATTGATGTCAATCATGGTAATTGCATTATTTTAAGTGATGTAAGTATTGTAAATAATATTGATCGGAATAAATTTCAAGGCTTTTGGAAAATTTTCTTTGATGGTGCTTCTTCAAGTTTTGGATTAACAACTCATGTAATATTCAAAAATCCTCAAGGAGAATGTTTTCCAAATGTATTTCATTTACAATTTGATTGTACCAACTGTTAGCTTTGTTGGTGTTTGGCCCAAAAATGGATCCAAATCACTCCCAAAGTCTCCAAAGTTTGCTTAAAATCATGCAAATGGATCCAAATATGCTCCAAAGCGCTCCCTAAGTCTTCAAAAGTGCTTAGGATCATCTAAAGATCCAAACAAGCGAAGGAGGAGAGCCCTTGGAAGGGTAGCAATGCACTATCAGGAGGCTAAAACACTTCAAAATAACAAAAAAGCCATTATCGTAGGCTTAAAACTGAGAATGCACAGCAGCCGTTAGATTTGGCCGATCAACGGCCTAAATCTAAGCAGCAAATCACAAATTGGCGGTCGCAGATAGTGGCAATCGACACTGGACACTACCAATCAGTGATCGCTAATGATCGGATCAATGGGTTGCAATTGGTGGAGGCAAATTGGTAGTATCGGCGTAGACAATATTGAAGTTGCGATTGCGATTAGCGATTAAATGTGGACCATCAATCATGCGCGCATATCGATGGCCCATGTTACATCACTAGATCGCTATCGGTGGAAACCATGGGGCAGGGCCTTTGCATATACATATGGTGCAACCCGATGACCGAACCCAACAACATTATATATGATGTTTTATAATATTTGAAGTCCGCGGATTGGCCATTTTTAATCTATTTCATTTATTTTCGTTATATAACGAAAATACGAAGGGAGCATTGGGACAGTGCGATTGCAATGAAGCCAGGACCCGAAAAGCTATGGGAAGTAAAATATATATTATTTAAAATCCGCCAAAGCCCATTTTTCAACTTATTTTTTTGTTTTTGTTGTTTAAACAAAACACACAGGAACCTGAGGGCAGTGCCGATAGAGATGAAACCAGGACCCGAAAGGGTCCGCGAAGTGAAAAATATAATTTTTGAAGTCTGCCAAAGTCCATTTTTTAATGATTTTCAATGTTTTGGCACATTTTTGAAACACAAAGAAATCACGAAACGGGCAGGATTTTGGGCGGCCCGTGGGAAGTAAGTGATTTAGGCCAAACTCTACCTGATGCCATACAGCGGCTGCCACGTGTCCAAGACGAGGAGAGAGAAAACCTCCTGAACTCTAGTACAAAAGAGGCGCCCGAAACAGATCACCACCATTGGATTTAGGACTCCCAGATCAATAGTGGAGATGTGTTATCACTGCAAGGGTGGACCCAAGAGGAGAATAAGCCATATCTAAGGATTTTTGAAGTTCAAAAAGGACACAAAGGAGCAGGATGTCTCAGTATTGCTTCGTTTTCTATTTAAAACAGAAAATAGTCATGTATTAACAGAAAGGGGCCATTTAAAGGGTTATAAGGGCCCAAAGACCCATTCCACCATATAACAGAGCCCGACAGACATATTGTCGAGAAATAGGGGTCAGAAAGGGAAAGAGAAGGGCCACAGCATGTAGCTCACTCGAAACAGAAACATCATGGGCATCAACAACACAGCTTAGCCGAAGACAACAAATATCATGGGGTAGCACAACACATGAATAGCCCAGTGTAGCTCATCAAACAAACATCATGGAGCATCTCTGGCATGAGAGAGCTCTCTGTCAACACAGCCAAAATATCTGAAATGCAGTTATTCCTCTGTCAGAAGGTGAAAACCTCTGAGCCATGCTTGCCCATAGAGGGAATCAAATAGTTAGGGGACAAATCAGGCAAGATTAAGACTCCAAGCCTCTTAGAGCTCAGAAGCATTATAAACAGGCTATAAATAGCTGAAAGTAAGATGTAATACAGGTTCAACTTTTGGAGATTGTTCCTCCTCTATTCCTTCAAGCTTCTCATCTTCATTCTAACAATATAAGCTTCTTTTGCTTTTATATGTTCAATGTCCATTCTTTTTGTTGTTCTATGCTTGCACTTGAACAATTTGTTCATGTTTCCTTTTGTGTCTAAGGCCAGATAACTATCATCTTATCTCTGCTTTGATGAATTAGATTGCAAGCTTCTTTACTGCCTGTATCTAGTCATTCATATGTGGTCATATATGCATCTGCTGGTATAGTCAGTATTCTCTTGTGCTGCCTGTAGCTAGCCATTCATTTATGTTTATATATGCAATCTGCTGGTACAGTTAGTATTCTCCATCTATCCATTGAATCTATAAATTATTAAGCATTAGTGGTCTAAAGCCTTGTATTGGTGAGAGTTTTCATGCATGTCTTGAGTGAGAATAGAGCTGAAATGGTTATTTAACTTGATCCAAACCATCATTTATTCCAATAGTTCAGAGAACAATATTGAAGATTATATGTTCCCAGGCATCTCTAAACTACAACCTAGGAAATTTTCTTGGAGTGATAACACCAACATGAAGCTAAATATGAAGCATTTATTTAGAGCTTGATACTTTCCCATCAGATTGAAATTAAATATATTATTTCTATGGGGGAATTTGAATTGATTATTAATCAAATTCACAAAAAATACAACACTAAGAAGAATAAAATGAAAGCTTATGCAAAGAGAGTTTGGGAATTAATCCAAAATTTTATCTCTTCCAATATATTGTTTGTGCCAAGGGATAAAAACAAAAAGTTTATTCATTGGTAATAGTAACTTCTTTATTCAATATAGAATTGAGCCATAACTCATTTCACCTTGAAGTTATATTCTGATCATCTATTCTATATAGTGAAGAATGTCGGTAAATATTTGATAATGAAGAGAATATTGTTAATTTTGTTTCTAAAAAAGACAAGGAAGAGGAAGAATTATAAGAAAGATGAAAACCAAGAATAATTAATCCAAAGCTAAAGCCATTAGTAAAATTCAAAATTGAAAGATGGAAAGGGAAAGAATTATATTTCCTATATGACATTCTAATTGGACTTCAAATCCAATAGTAATTATAAGGAAGAATGGATAAATATGATTAAATATTGATTTCCTTGATCTCAATAAGGTTTATTGTAAAGATAACTATATTTTACCAAATATGGAAGTATTGTTATGATCAATAAGATTTATTGTAAAGATAACTATATTTTACTAAATATGGAAGTATTGTTACAACAAGTCATAGGTTCTACAATAAATTTTATGCCACAAGGTCTACAATAACGTTTATGCTTAACGGATTTTTGGACTATAACAAAATATTGGTTGTTGATGAAGACAAGAATAAGATCACATTCACCAGACCTTGGGAACCTATGCTTATATCCAAATTTGGATTAGAATGGATCATGCATCTAAGGAAATGATAGGAAAAATCATGCATGATTATCAAAATGATCTAACAATCTACTATAATTTGTGAACCTCTAAGTGGCGAGGAATGTTATAGAAGGAGGAGAAAGGAGATTATATTGCAAATAGAAATAATATAAGAGTGAATATATATCTTGATATGGTGATATGGTTTCAAAGCCTCTCTCCTTCGGGTTCATTTCTCTTAAGGTTCTATCTAGAAAAATGCCCTTTAAGGGTTCACCTCAATTCTCTATAATGAAATTGGGAAAGTAGAAACAAAGTTGTAGATTAGGTATTTCTTTGTCTCCGAAAAAAAAATAGCAATAATATCTTATGTTTAACTCAATGTCGAACAAACATGAGTTTCAAATGAGAATATTGGAATCAATTCTAAATTATGTCTAAAATCAATATCAAGTGGCTTAATGCCATATGAAGAAGGCCTTCTCATGAAATTCTTATTTTTCTAAAGTTTTCCATGAAAAAAAAAGCATATTTGAAATGTTACTCCACATATTTAACCTTGTTAACATGAACCATACATAAAAAAAACTCATTAAGAATGTTATTAATACTAGAAATACATAAATGCCCATGGCGCTTATAATAGATGGTGATGGGGTGTAGTGTTAAGGCACTTTGTGATATGAAGGTTATCATGTCAAAACTCAGTGGGCAAAAATCTAACCATGATAAGGGCTAATGTGGTCTAGGATGAGTGTTAACCTGAGCAATTTTGATAACTTAAATACTTCTGAGTCGTGATTTCTCAAACAAAAAATTAAACATCGATCACCTTAGAACTCACACAACTTAACAAACAAACAAAAATACTAAAAATACATAAACCTAAAATATTTTTCCAAACTTCTAATACCCATTCAAATACATTGCTTTGAAGTTAACACAATTTAATGATATAGTTAAAATAAAATACAATAATAACAATTAGTTTGAATTCTATATGAAATATCTTGGTTACCCATAGGAAGACACCCTGACACTTTCCGGGAAAATGGTAACACAAGGCTCTCCTATACTTGAATCCCTTTTCCACCACAACTTTTACTCCTTTCTCCATCCTTGCAACAGTGGAAACTCTTGAAATATGCAGCATTTTATGGATTTCATGGAGACCATGTATGTAGATTTGATTAGAAAATACATTAAAAAGAAACATGTTTCGAGATAGTTGCTTTGCCTGAAGACTAAAAGGATTTGGATAGTGGGTTGGTGATGATAATAGAAAACGATAATACTTGTTTTTCCCCTTTCTTTTTCGTTTTGCTATTATCGAGAATCAATTATGTCCACATTACTCCAAGAACATTTCATGTCAATATTAAGTCTGTCACGTATTGGAATCCAAAGTCTATTTTATGGACATGGGAAGCATGAACTCGTATTCAAGCATTGTACACTAAGAATCTCCCAGGTATTTATTATCTCTTTTGCTGGGCAAGTATTAAGCAGTGGGTATGCTGTTGATTTTATATTAATTTAGTTAAATATGTTAAATAATTTTCAATTCGTTAGAGTGTAATTTTAAAAGTTAATTTTTATTTATTTTTTTCATTTATTTTATTTGTTATATTTTATTTATTTTTTGTTATTTATTTTATTAAGATTTATTTGTTATATTATTTGATATTTATTTTAATATGTTATTGGTCAATGTTTAATTTAACCAACCAAAAGTATATGAGCCATATCATAAATTAGTAGTTTAATTTTCATACATAGTACATCATGGTTTTGAATAACTTCTACCAATAGATACACATTTGGATTTATCCAATTATTTTTATTTCTACCATCGTTTAGGTAGAATATTATGAAGAAAATCTAAGGCAATATCCTCCGTTATACTAGCTTATCTCTTGATTTTTACATACATTTACTCAAACCTATAAACTTATAGGTCATCTATTGTTGTGATTAACATAATATTGTTGGTTACACTATTTATAGACATTGGATCTAATTTTACCCGTTTAATGAAATTATATTAATTGATCAAGACCCATACACGTTAGAATTCCACCAAAAAAATATAACCAATCATATACTTTTTTGAATGTTAATGGAAGTGTGGTGACATCAACTTCAATATCGACCTTTGATTGCATTTATATCTTCTTAATTTACAATGCCATTTTTTTACAAAAGCATTTATTGTTGATGGAGAGCATGAAAAAATGTGTTCTTATTACAATATATAATGGTGTATTTATTGAAAATATGTGAAATTTATAAAACAATTAAAATAAGAACATAATCTCCCTTAAGCAAACTAATTTACCAAATATATATTTATTTTAAATTATATATAAATTTATTAAAAATTAAACATTGTTTATCAGATTAGTTTTTCGTCATGAATACCAAATACATATCTATTTTAAATTATATATAAATTTATTTAAAATTAAATATTATTTATGAGATTGGTTTTGGGCTTTGAATAAATTTGTTTAGTTTATTATTTTTTTATTTTAATTTAACTATATTTAAATTAAATAACAAATACGAGCAACTATATAACACTTATTTATAATAAAATTATTAATAATTATTAAAAAATATATAATTAAATTTATAGACATTTAATAATAATATATGTGGAATTGTTATTATAAATTATTGGCTATTTATGAATAAATATACCTCATTAATTAATATAAAATCGAGCAATTTGGTAAGATATCTACTTTTATTATTATAATTATAGTAATTTCTAAGCACTTTGACATTTGATTAAAGAGGGTTTACCATTCGTTGATTAAGAGGGTTTATCATTTGTATGGATGTTGTGCAAAAATCAAATTTTCACTTTTTAAGAATAAAAAATATTATTTTATTTTAATTGAATTGTTCAACTTAGTTGTGTTATTTCCACCTCTCGACGAGCCTTTTTTAAAGTATTTTTAATAATGTTTCTTATATTGATAAGTTATCCTTGATAAATGCCTCTACCAACTACTTACTTTTCAACAACTTTAGATAAAAATGCAGGAGGAGCAGATATAATCAATTTTGAATTTTTCTTTGACCTTTTCCGGGAATGATTTATGGATCAACCTTGCTTTCTATCATGTCATTTTCCATTTTAGTTGCTTTTCTTATTGCTTCGTTTAAGGTGAAAATTTGATAGGACTTGATAGCATACTCTACATTTGAAGGCATTGAATTCTTATGTAGTCCAAATAATATTAATTCATTTGGACGTTGATTCTCATGAATTTGTTGTGGAGTATGTAAAAAACCAAGATTGAAATGCCTATTTTTTCATGGAACTAAGTGAATTTTGTTAACAAAGTGTGATATGTAAATAGATAAGAATATCTCATATATCTTTTTTTTTTTGTGTAAATCAGATGCTTATATTATATAAAACATATGGTACAAAAAAATCTGCAGAGGCAGATCGTGAGCAGGAGAGGTTTGGTATCTCGACTGAATTCACTGCTCAGCCTAAAACAAAACATGATATCCAGGTTGAAACTAATGGCACACCACGCAGGGCGGCCCGAAACCAGTGACAAAACTTGCAGAAAATTTAAACACCTAGTGATAATCAGAAAGAAAACTAGGAAATAAGGCCAGGGCCTGTACATTGCATAGATAGACGAGAACTAAGAAAAACAGAATAGACAGGGGCAGAAATAGAGGAAGAAGTTAACCCCGCTTGCCCATGAAGGTCACCTTGTCCATGCCTACCTCAAACACGTGCTTTTCCACCTGAGCTTGAATGTTTTCTAAGGAAACATTGTCTTGGACCACAGTTTGAGCAGGCTGTGCAGGCTGTGGTTGCCTCCTGTCCGGGTGCACCACATTCTTCAGAATTTGAATAAGCACAGTTAGCATCTTGGTGATTGTTTCCACCTCTCCCTGCAGCAGGGAGATGCGTTGCGCCAGAGCGTTGTGGTAGTCAATAATCTGAGACATCTGAGCCTCGGTCAGATTAAACTCTTTGACCTCAATCGCCTTCTTCTCCTCCATAGCCTCGAGAGCCTTAGCTAACAGCGTCTTTACGCGCCAGCTTTCAACTTTGGTTCTGGTGAATTGGGTAGCCCATTTGGATGAGGTGCCGGCATCCTCCAACCAGTCAACAGCAGCGGCTATATCCTCCTCCGACCGACTTCCCTCTTCCAATTTAACTTTCGCGTTCAACTCTGCTAATTTGCGCTTGCTGCTAGTAGCAGTGCGCGTTTCATAGGCATGGCGGGCCGAATGAAGCTCATTGTTTGCTGCAGTGCAGCGACAACTCTGTTCAGACATTTGGCTGCCGCGGTTCTCTTTCCACGCTGAGTGAGGACGCAGGGAAAGCAAGCTCTGAGCTTTGAGAGAAACAACAGTGAAGAACCTGGTGCTCTGACCTCTCAATAAATAACGAATTCCCCATGAAAGCTCACCCGGGAAAGCAGTAAAGTGCGGAGGAGTAGTTGTACCTCTGTGATAAATGCAAGGTATGTTAACCCAGATCGAGCGAGGTCCTTTCCGGTGCCCATTAATGGAATGGATACGCATGCATCTGCCAGTACACCATTTGGCCCAAATGCTTGGTGGGAAATAGCGGTGGAGAGTGCCAGTGATCCTGAAATGATTGTCTCGAAATCTTGCCCTTCGTAAACAAGTGATCACCCACGCTTTGTTCAGTTCAATAATCATTACGGAGCCTGGAGAGAAAGGATGGGGATACGAAACATAAGTCCCGTCATCTGAAGAATGGCTTTGGAAGGCGCCTCGCTTGAAACTTTCATGATATCTGCCCTGGTTGCCCTTCTACGAGCCTCTGCTCTGATGCCAGAAAAGTTCAATCATCCTTTGAATGCTAGCCGAGAGGAGCTCTTCATCGGCCGGGGGATAGTGCCGAGTATATGGACCCATGCCTTTATCGGCAGGACTCGCCCAACCTAGGCTAAGTCTTTTGCTGCCAGCTGACTGCATTCTTCTTTGAGAGAGAGGCAGGTGATATCCTGCCAACACATGTCCATCTTCCTGCCCGGGTTGTCCACCCCATAGTTTGCCATGTGGTCCGCTATGCTATTCGCATTTCGACGGATGTTTTGGAAAACAAGGCCCTTCATGTCTCCGATCATGGTTGCCATGTTCTCGGTTACCTGAGCTAACCTCCAGTGCTTGGTTGCTTTGCTGGTACTTGTCCCGGCTTGAATCCTTTTCGCTGTATTAATGACTAGCGATGAATCTCCTTCCACAATGACCTTTTCCAGTTTCCTGGTTTTTACAATTCTTAGACCCTGTTCCAAAGCAGCGAATTCCATCTCATTGTTGGTTCCTTCACCCAAATCTCTACAGAAGATATGGGTTATTTCTCCATTCTGATTCCGAATTACCCCTCCAATACCTGCTTTACCTGGATTGCCTCTCGAGGCACCGTCAAAGTTGAGTTTGAAGCAACCTGCCAGAGGACATTGCCAGCCTGTGGTCTGCGAAGAGGTTTGCGGTTGATGTTCCTGTTGAACCTGGATACAGGAGCGCCCCAAGTTAAAATTCTTCATAATTCGTATATCTCTGGCCGACGGCTTTTCATTCTGAACCTCTTTGCATTTGGTTTGAATTAGCTGTTGAACATTAATTAGAATGGTTTCCTTTGCAGCTTCTAGAGTTCTGTGTTCTTCTTGAAAGACCCTACGGTTTCGCTCTTTCCAGGTGGTCCATAGAACAAAACCTGGTATGCATTTCCAAATGTTGTTTACCCTTCTGGTTTGGGAAAAATTGCTTCGCCAGTTTGTTATGGTTTCGAAGATAGAGTCTTTGTCTCTGTCCGAGTCACCGAGCATGTACTCTGACCATTCCCAAAGCTGGTTGACCCAGATACAAGAATTAAAGAGGTGGTTCATCGTTTCCATTTCTGTAGTACATAGTGGACATCTGGAGGGGCCTTGGAAACCTTTCTTGAGCAGGTTCTCCCAAGTTAAAGTTTTTTTCCTCATGAGTAGCCATAAGAAGGTTCTTATTTTTGGCCATAGAAGATTGTCCCAAACCTTGTCGTGCCAATTTACATCTTCCATTCGCTCTTCTTTCTCTAATATGTTTCTGGCTTCTTTCAGGGAGAAATTACCATTTCCATTTAGCCCCCATATGAGCTTGTCATTATCCTCTGTTTTCCTGATTCTCCTATTCGAGATTGCGCTGTTGAGTAGCTGAGTACTTTCCCTAGTGTATTCATTGTCGCCAGGATCAAAGACTATCCAATCTCTCCAAACAGGATCCCTTCCGTTTGGATTCCAGTACTGGTCTACCCTATGCTTGCCTTCATTGTGAAATTTTTGCTTTAAGGAAAGGAAGTCTGGTGAATCTAGTTTAGGGGATTGTTGCCAGGCGTCCTCCCAAAACAGGGCATAAGTGCCATTGCGGATTTCCCAGAAGCTGTGATCCTGGATTAAACTCCTATTGCTATTGGCATGATTCCAGATTGGCGAGCCGGGAGGGACCTCCTGAATTCTTATGAGGTCTTGCTTGTGGTAATCCGGTGTATATTTTGCCCCCCAATGCCTGGCCCATGGCATGCTGGTATCGGTCACCCACTTCCACCATATTTTAGCTCCACAATCCCGATTGACCACCAGTGAATCGACTAAATTCAAGCCTCCTTTAAGCTTTGAGGTACTTAATTTC
>Ga0099853_1000044_pt1 | contig 12116 bp, 7 predicted proteins | sample In2P11_FD_77060 | JGI IMG/M metagenome (GOLD analysis project Ga0099853, IMG submission 77060) | Clean room microbial communities from NASA Spacecraft Assembly Facility at Jet Propulsion Laboratory, Pasadena, California, USA -... ... | reverse complement strand
ATCACGAACATCCCTAATTTTAATCTTCCTATCCTTGCTAGGTTGTGTACCTAGCCTATAGATATGTTGAATGTAGTCCCTCACTAATTCACCCCCACAGGTAGAACCTGAAAGAGATATGGGGGCACCACATCTCGATAACCCTGTAAGGAAGTAAACATCATCGATTAAAAAGAAAGCACTTTGCCTCCTATGTGAAAAGCCTGATCTGTTGGATCCCATGAATGAACTAGGAACTGCAATATTTCTATTTGTTTCCTCATCCTAGACAACCTGAAGTATTTGAGCAACCCACAATCTCTGAGGGCCTCAACTATACCCAGATCATTAAGGGAAACCATATCATATTCTTCATGCTCTCTTTCTCGCCAAGTATAATCATTCTAATCTGACCAAAGCCTACAATCAAACCATAAGCTTAGTTAGGATCCATTTCATGCAAAAAATTGAAGGATTTTTGGGTAAAATAGGATAAACAAAGTCATCAAATGCACCCAGCGTAGCCTAGGATTAGAGATAGTACACTGCAGAGTAGGTACCCTTCTGTTTGGGTGCACTGTAGCACAGTTTTTGATGTGATGGGCTGCACTGATCCTAGGGCGATGTATATTTACCCTAGGGACCCCAAAAACGTAAAAAACTTGCCTGAAATTATTAAAGAATGCACTTAAAGGGAAGAGAAAAGGTAGATCTCCTACCTGGTCCTGACAACACGAAAAGTGTTCCACATAGTCTCTCACAATCAGTTGTTGAAGTTCGAGGTAAAAAACTGGCTTAGAGCACAAAACTGAATGGTAAATATCAAATGGTAAAAATGACTTGGTAAATTCTTGTTTTATGGTTATTTCATGTCATTTAATGAATAAACTATAGTGTTTACACACTTTTACCAATGAAACAGGTATGTTTAATCTGTTTGGTGTTGCTTTGAACAGATTTACAGTTGATACAATGAATTTGACGTGCATGATCGTCAATTGTACTTTGACCACAGAGCATACTTTTATCTCTTTTTCGAGCTTTGTTAAACATTGAAAAAGGAACCCCCCTGGAGTCCTCTTTAGGCTCTTTTTAGACTCTCAAAATATGAAAAGATTGCCAAGCGCTTGTCCTTTTTAGCTTGTTAACGGATTGGAAATGACATCTAGTTAGTATAAGTTCAACCCTTTTCCGGACTGAGAAAGATTATTTATGAAAATGGAATATGTTGACCGAACACAGTCAATAGGTTCTCTCTTGTATTATTTTACGCTTTTTCGGACTTGAGAGACAGACTTATGAAAAGGAACTTGTGGAGTTTTCTTTCTATCCCTTTTCAAACTCTCTAAATATGAAAAGGATCAAGTTCTCATTGTCATTAAACTCGTTAAAACATCAAATAGCAATAAACTTGTACATCATGACAAGACTAAGTTTCACCTTCACTAGGCTTGTTAAAACATCACATAGTGATAGATTCACTCGAAGGGTGGAATTATACAAAAAGCATATGTTATCCTCCTCAAGCCTGTTAAAAAATAAAGAGGTACTAGTCAACAATGACTGGGGAAAATGGGAAAAGCGATAAATCACTTTATGGTAGCAAGTCTCTCTTGAACATGACACTTTCACTTCATCTTCATGACTATTTGGGTTGGGTTATCTACTTGATGGTTATCATACCTATGGTCTATCACACCATCCATAACTTTGGTTTTGGGTCAATTTTTCCAATTCATTCAATGTCGCCAACATGTTCAAGAGAAGTCATTGAGTAAAATCCATCCTTTGTAATACTCATAAACCTTCATTTTCATGACCACCATTCCCAAGCCTTGTGTCGTTAATCACATTCCATCTCCAATATCATTACACTTGTTTCGTGTTGCTAATGTGGGATACATCAAGGCCCTCCTGCGACGAGTCACTTCTTGTCGACATCAGCGCATTATCTAAGAAGTTGACTTAGAAACATCCTTCTAGTACCTTGGGGCTTGCATACATCAGTGGCAAGTTTCTCGCTTCTGGCAACAAGTTGACATCACTGGCCTTCGACCGAAAGACTTTGTATGGTGTTCGACATCAAAACATCCATTCACTCCATGCAAAATGTACTGCAATACCTTGAGAATCATTATCATTATCAGTGATCTCTCTCTCGTCTATTAACGGCTTACATCATTGGCTAGTAATCATATGGTGTCTTCCCATGTTTGACTTCAGATCACATATTCACATGGTTAGACTCGTACTTGAGTGAACGATGGAACAAGATAGAAGACCCCAGATCTAGTTTCATCCATTCGGGCTGCGATTTCAGGAGAGTACTAAATCATCTGTATGATGGCTTTACACTAACGATCATCCCATCATGGGTCTATATCTATAGATGACTATCTATGTACATGTAATGAAATTTTATATGTTGAGAATGGGTATGACTTCCCTCAGAAATTCATGAAAAATCCTAAATATCATGATGTTATGTATTGTAATCGATGCATGTCACGTCTGCTTCAGTTCCTCTCCATCACATCGTAAAGCATATCACTCGACATTATCATTTTTTTACTTCATGCCTTAGGGGGAAACTGTTACAGGTATATTCAGGCACATCAATCTTGACATTCAGATCAGTACTTTTAGGGCTCATCAAACCCTAATTCAGTTGTTACATGCCCTAGACAAGTCAACTCATTGAATGCCTCCTTCTATGGAAGTTTCCTAGCCTGAAGCCTTCTTGAAATTGAAGTGGAATAGGGCATATTAGTTCTAGGTTACTCCTATGAGCTCGAAATTGGATAGGATAAGGACCCATTTCCCTCCTATACTCTCATCCCTTGCTCCATGGAAACTAACTCCAAGATTGGAAAGCCATTCAATACCCTCATTTATGACAAAGCCACCTCCATTTCCTATAAATTGAGCACTCATCATAGTGATCAAGGGGGCTAGAATCTGAAGTTTGTAAGGAAATTCTGTTGGTTTTAGGTTTGAGTTTATGTTAAACAATGTTATGATGCTAGAGTTTTGAGCTTTTGATGTGACTAGGGTTGGACTGAAGCTGGAGGAGTGGTATATGATCGAACTGTATTGGGTGATACTCTACCTTCTACATTAATAAAGAGCTTGTTCCTTTTCTCATATGATTGTTCATATCTGTGACCATTATGTGTTTCAATGTATTCAATTCCATTATTTTATAGTTGATAGTTCATGTATGCTTTGATCATTTCTCATTTATGTTTCACTTGATGCAGGTGCCTTTTGAGTAGATTTAGTTAAAGTGGGAGTGATGGGAGCGATTCAAAAGAGATTTAGGAAGCAAAAGGAAACTAGTAAGTTCCTCTATCTCATCTATCTTCTATAAGAAAAGGTTAAACTACTTTCTTTCTATTGTTCTAGGTGTAGTCACCCACCTAGGGAAGATGTGTTTATCCGTAGATAAAACTTCCATGTAACACTTAGATATATTCCTAATCAGAGGATTGTAATTTCCCAAGGCAATGAATTTTTATTTTCCATTACGCCTGAATCCATATTCCAAGCACTCCAAATCAGTCTCCAAACTCCTCTGCACCATTTTTCTATTGATTCCCTCATGGAGATCTATTAAAAACTCACATTTCCTCAACAAGCCAATATCTTTGAGTCATTCCTACGTAAAACTTACGAGTTACCTAGAACTAATATGCCCTATTCTACTTCAATTTTCTTAGAAATGTCAAGGCAGGTTATATCCATGGTCATATGTCCGTTAGGTTACCCTATTGATCAATGGTTTGATGAAGTAGTATTTGGATTTTTAGTAGTGTTTGTTAGTGTTAGTCTTTGAAACCTTCCACCAGTGATCAAATATGCTCTTACAAAGTGGTCTTAGGGTGTCAAAGTCAAATTTTATCATTTCAGTGTTCAAGTAAAATTTGGTCGCTAGGTATTAGGTTTAGAATTTGTTTTCACTCCTTCCAAAGCTTTCCAAGTGTCAGTCCATGTCACCATTAAGCTGAGGGTCCCATCATTCAAAGAGTTTCCATCATCATTTCAGGTTCCCATGTGTCATTTTACACCTTGTTCGTGTTTCAGTTGTGCCTAGGTAAGATTCATTTCCCTCTCCTAGGGTTTTGAAGGTAATTTCTCTTGGATGGTAAAATCATCAAAAAAACTTGTATTATGATCCTAATACACCTTCCCCTTCCCTTATTAAACACTTCCCATCACTGATATCCCTTAAATTCCTCATTTTCCCACAAACCCTAGTTTCTTACTACAATTTGACAATTTTCTAGGCTAAGCCTGTGTTTTTCCCTTTTGGACCCCTTCCCCTCACTCAATATTTGAAATTACACTTTCCCTTGCTTCCTAACATCCCTCCCTACATCCCAAAATTTCCTCAAGAATTTAGAAGCCCCTTATCCCCTTCATTTCCCTTCATTTATACAAATCCCCTATTCCACACATCAGGGTAGGTTTTACTCAAATGATGTTTTTGAGACATAGAATATGAATTTGACAAAAGTGAGAGATTTTTTGTCCATAATAGGCCAAGGAAGAAAAACCTCCGTCACTTTTTACACAAGTGTCATGGTTTTATAGAAATGTCAAAAATATAGTTGCCTCAGGAGAATTTTTGCACCTCTAGAGTGACCTTGGGAAAATCAAAATTTCTCCTAGATTGGTTGGCCAAATGACTTGCTTGATGAGTGAAATGATAACTAGACACAAAGATATTTGCAATGAGCTATCATGAGCTCCATTTGGAGTTGAGGAAGACCTTCAAACGTTGACTGCAACAGCACTCTGCATTTAGGCAGCCTCATTTTGCACATTTTGACCAGTCTTGGGAGATTTGATTTTTGATAGGGCAAATGAACTCAAAATTGAGAAATTCAATATTTTTTGGAAAGTAGACTCAATAATATTTCCAACGAGATATCCTACACCCAATTTGGACACCGGGAAGGCCTCCAAAATCGGTCTGAAAAAGGGCACTGCGCATCAAATCAGTGGTGCTGCACATCAAATTTTGCAACACAAGAATTTTCAGCTAATGCAAAGTGCCAATTGAGTTGGCTCAGTATTTTGAAAAATGGCTTGTATTTTCAGATTACTCATGGAAAAACAATGAAACCCAGCAAGTTTCATAAAAGTTTGAGGAGACCTGGGTCACCTAAAGGGAAAAAAACACTCAAAAAGTGCCCTCTCTGCCACTTTTTGGACACATAGGAACCAGTCGTGGGAGAATCCACTTTTGAGGGGGAAAATGACTTCCAAATCAAAAAATTTAAAGTGTTCTAGAAACTAAACAGGCATAGCTTTCCATCAAAGCTATCTTGGGCCTAATTTTGTGAAGTGGAAGGCCTCAAAAATAAGCCTTGAAGTGGCACTGTGCATCAGGCTCAGGGCACTGCGCATCAAGCAAAATTTTGCCAATTTTGCTTAAAACTCATAATTTTGCCTAGTTTGACTGTCAGTTGATATTTTTTCTCTCTTTGGAAAATTAATGATGTAATATGGTGTAAATATGTGAAAAATGACATGAGGGGGTAGATACATCAGTTAGAGGTGGTTTGAGCTTGAATGAATCAGTTTCCATAGTTTTAGAGGCAAGATGTTCCACTGCCTATTTCCTAGTTCCTAGTTTAGATGTTGTTGAAACAGCTCCTTGACTCATGGATTCGACCCCTGATGACTAGCATAGGTGGTTTAATGCCTATATTATGTACTTTCTTAGTCATTTTTTAAAGTTTGGGCTCTTGTGGATGCATTGAGCATTATTATAAATCACTTCTGCAGTTTGGCAAGGAAATGAACCAGGGTTTTGCAGCATTTTGTGGGATTCTTATGGTAATGTGTCTTGGCACTATTTCTTCCTTTTTTATTTTGTGTTTCTCTTATGTGTATATGTTCCAGCATCTATTTCTTTCTTCATAACTAAATGAATCAAGAGAATTAGGTAGAATCCATTGATATTCAGTGCTCTGCCTTGAGGATACATTTAGTTTCTTAATGTTTTCTGCTATTTGAAGAGGACTCATGAACTTTGCATGCCCTCTCCAACTCCTCACCAATCTTTAGACTTGCCATCACACCTAATTCAAAGTGCCAAAACACTTGCCTACCTCGCCCCACAAAACCTCCTGCAATTCTGAGTTGATTTCTCGAGCCCAAAGCTGCCTTCTTCATTTGATCCAGCAACCAACCATCACAATCAAACAAAATCCTCTGACCTAATATACCTGGCCTAAAATCAGCATTTATTTTCAGTCATCTCAAGCCCTAGTTGTCATATTCTAAATCGATATTGACAAGGAGAGAGCCCTCTCCTGACCTAGTAGGGCTAGCTACCAGGTTAAGCATGGTTTGATGTTACCCTAGACCTGCCTTCCTTCAGCTTGAGGTAGATTTAGGCACTAATAGTGTTCTTTGTGGGTAATAAGCCCTCATTGATTTTCAACTACAGTAAAATTTTGGCAGATAGTACTCATGATCAGTTTCTAAAGTTTTATGTTGAAGGTGCTTTTAAACATCAATCAGTTCTTATGTATTTACTTTTATTTCATCAAGAAGAAATATTTAAGTTCCCATTGCTGAAATTAGATGCACAAGGAAGGCCTCAATCAATCATTCACTGTAATTCCTTGGTAAGGAAGAACACAGAAGAGTATTCCTTCGGTGACTATGTAAACCAGTTTTTGCATATGTCCCTATGTCTTCTCAGTAGTGATGTTATACCAAGTATTTCACTTGAAATTAGAAGAATTTTGCATCTCACTAAGAAAGCCAAAGTTGGAGACTAGTACCTCTACCAAAATTATACATAGATCAGAATATATGGATGTGACTCTCTCCCTACATGTTACCAGTATTTGTGCCAATAAGGATCTTTTCGTTTGAATACATTAGGGAAATGATGAATATGGATGATTTACATTTTGTATCCAAGAATCACAAAGCATAATTCAAGATGAAGGCACAAATTGGCCCTTTTATTTTCAATACCAGTGCAGCAGCAAAGGAGGTAGATAATTTATTAAGGTAGATGAAATTCAAGTTAAGTTTCACTTAGTCCTATGATCCCTTAGGAATTATTTCAAAGTTGAGGGTTGAGCAAAAAACAACACCTTATGTACATATAGCCAAACCAGAGATAAAACAATATAAAAATCAAGAAGAATGGCACAAAAATACATTACACGAAGTTGAGGAACAAATTGTTAGTTAGACATCTTCATAGACTCTAGTTCCTTAAGAAAAGGAAACCAAAATACCAAGAGAAATTATGTCTACTAGAGACTTAGAAGCTCAAGCTACATGTTTCACAATTTTCAAAAGGAGAAAGAAGACAAACACTAATCAGGAGTCCTCAAAGGACTGTTGGCATTATGACGTATGTGTTGTACTTGATGGCAACCCACTTGTAGTAGAACAAGAATCTTGTGTATGGTAACTAGATGAATCTACATAAGAGATATCAGATGTGGCAGAATGCATGACAGGAGTGTTTACAAATGTGATGAAATGCAGGGCAGCATCAAGGGATCAGTTTACAAAGCAACTCACTCAGATGATAGATCACAGTACTGCAGGTTAAAAACACAAAGTTATAGATTAGACTACACAGAATGAAGAAAGAGAGGTATACGCAGGTTCACCATTGACCAAACCACGTATACACATTGGTTCACTGTATACAAGTTGCATATACATACACATGCACTTTCATAAAAGGAAAAGCACGTATACCTTGGAAAACTAAATGTTTGGTCTGAAGTATTTGGTCCATGGTATTTTGATCCATGGTATTGATCTAAGGTATTGGGTCCGAGGTATTGACCCCAGGTATTTGGTCCATGGTATTGGTCCTAAGTGGTTTTGGACCATGGTATTGAGAAAGGCCTAAAACTATAAAAGGAGAAGAAGATCATTAGGCCAAAGTGTGCAAATATCGAATATATGATATGGTATGACATCTAATATGTAGGTTATTGGCTTATGGTGTTGTGTTGGATCTAAACCGAGGAAGAACCTAAGCGCTTGGTGAAGGATAAGATCTAATGATGCATCAAGATCTTAAGGCTTGAAGTGAATTATATGTATGTGGTTTGATCATGTATCTGAATAACTGGAGCATGTTGTAGTCTGTAAATATGATGATCTAGGTATGATTGAAGTCTGGAAGAGTTGTTATGTTTAAATCATCTTTTACAGATCTGTACACAAGTTCACTTCAGAAAACAAGTGTATACACGCTGGTTCTGCATATCAAAACAGCGTATACATCATAAATTTGATTCACAGATCTATACGTTGGTTTGCTATGAGGAAAGTGTGTATGCACACAGGTTCGACACATGGAAGTAGTGTATACCTTATAAAATATGTTTTAGTTTCTTTTGTTTGCTATTGGAGTGTTAGGTTATTGCTTGGGTTCTGGTTACTATATTTTGGTGACAACATTCTAAATGATTAGAGTGATTGATTGATTCAGTTGTGGTTGGTTCAAAAGGAAGATTGTTTGATGCATATATATTTAATGATGTTGTTGATGGGTCCAGTCTGAAAATTTATGAAACGTGGTCCCTAGAAGAAAAAAGAAGGTTGTAGCCTTCTGTAGGCTAGCACCTACGTACTAGTAAACATATCAGCTAGTACAAGAGCTAGGGGGTTGTAGCTCCCTTCCAGTAGCAGCTGGAGAATGAGAGAAGGTTGTAGCCTTCTATAAGTAGAAGCCTGTGTACTGGTATAAGACTGCACCAGTACAAAAATTGTAAACAGAATTCTCTTATTATTGAAAGAAGACAGAGATGATTGCAGCAGGTGGTTTTCACCCACATTGGTTTTCCACCTTATATATTGGTGTTCATGTGTGTTTTTTATGTGTGATGATCTGTTTTTTTTACTACACCCAGTTACTGTTTATATGGTTCTGATGCACTGATTAAAGATCAATATATGATGAATTAACAGAATCATAAGATTGTTGGATATACTCTAATTGCTCTAAACACAGTTGCATGTACACGCGAGTTCCCTTAACTAAAGTAGCATATATAAATCTGATTATGGAAATGAAAAATTACTAGTTTGATAATACTGATTCACCTCCCCTCTCAGTATTATTTCCAACAATTGGTATCAGAGCAGGTCCTTTAGAAGAAGCTTGATCACTTGAAGGAAGAACCATCATCATGAGTAATCAAGAAAGCGGGGGATCCATCAGACCGCCAATCTTTCATGGGAGCAACTTTGTTTATTGGAAGGTAAGAAACACAGCCTATATTCAATCTCTTGGAATAGATGTCTTGGAAATCATGGAAGGAGGATATACTTTTCCATCAGCAATTCCTACAGACGCAGCAGGTAAAAAGAAATATGAAACCAATGCCAAGGCTGTCAATACATTATTGGGAAGTCTATCACAATCAGAGTTTGTCAAAGTAATGCAGCTCAAATCAGCCAAAGAAATATGGGACAAAATCATTCTAAGCTACGAAAGAGACTCTCAGGTAAAATGTGCTAAACTGCAAATTCTCATAATTCAATATGAAACACTCAAGATGCACAATGATGAAAGTGTAGCTAGTTACTTCTTACATATAGATGATATTGTTAATTGCATGAAGAATTTGGGTGAAGAGATAAAGGAAGTTACCTTAGTTGAAAAAGTTTTAAGATCCTTATCTGCTAAATTTGAATCAAAAGTATCTGCCATAGAAGACAAGTAGGATCTATAGACTATTACTATGACGCAGCTTCATGAAATCTTAACTGTCTTTGAGATGAGAAAAGGAGGTCCATCAGATATCATAGAAGCTGCATTTAAAGCTTCGGCAAAAGGAAAAGAAGAACTCAATGAATTAGGACATATTTCAGAAGAAGAAGAGGAAGCAAACTTTGTCAAGAATCTTCAACAGGGTTCTGGTAGATTCAGAGGTAAACTACCTTTCAAATGTTTTTCTTGTGGTAAAGTTGGTCATTATGCTACCAAATTTCCTCATAAAGATAAATATGATAAAGGGAAGGAAACTGCAAAATGGAATAGAAAACAAAGTGTAAGTAAAAAGAGCTACTATACTCATGAAGATAGCGATGGTTTATCAAATAGTGATGAAGATGAAAATAGCAATTACTATAAACTTATGATGTCTTATGAAGATGATGCCTTTTTGGATACTTTAGATGAAGATGACCTTTATGAAGAAATCTCTAAAATCAAAATCTGTTTAGAAGAAAAAAATATGATTATACATACCTTGACATTCCAGCTTGCTGAAAGAGAAAAACACAATGAAAAGCTAGAATGTGAAATTGTGGGTCTAAGAAAGGATCTTGAGAAAAAAAAATCTCTCAATCTTAGATTTGCTAAAGGATCAGAAACATTAAATGAAATTATCAAATTGCAGCACTCTCCTCTGATAAATACATGTCTTGGATACACTGAAGAAGCATCTCAATCACAGAAGCCGTCAACCTCCACTAAAAGCTATCGTGATGTAGCAAAGAGTAGTGAACAGTTCGACAATCATCAACAAAGGCATAAAGCAGATCACCAGGTGAATCAGGCTCAATTTACTTTAAGGATGAACAGAAACCACAATCAACCTCAAGTAAATCATACTCAATTTTCTTCAAAGAATATCAATCAATAGGTCAGTAGGAGGAAATTCAACTAGAATCAACAAGTCAGTGGATTCGATAATCGCAGGAACTTCTTTAATGGTCAATGTTTCTCATGTCATAATTTTGGACACAAAGATGCTCAGTGTGTTTCTTACAAAAATATCATGACTAGAGAAGCATGAAATCAAAGGAATGTGACAGGGATCAAGAAAAATTCCTAGAATAACTTTTCTCTTCTTGAAAATGAAATAGAACGCTCAATCTGTAACAACTTTGTCCATGAAGAATATGAATGCAAGAGTAAATTTCGGCAAATAGCTCAAAAAGAGTAAACTCCATTAAATCCCAAAATAAGGAGAAAGAAAGAACCACAAATAGAAATATGTGGTATAGCCTTGTATGCATAAGGCCAAGAAAACCAACGGTACATCGACAGTGGATGCTCAAAACATATGACATGTGACAGAGAAAAACTACACTCATATATTGCCTTAGAAAAGGAAAATGTATCATTTGGAAAAGATACTCCTACTGTCATAAAAGGTAAAGCTATGTTTTCTTGAAAGAAAAGGTTAAAGCTGGGAATGTTATGTATGTTGATGGCTTAAAGCATAATCTGTTGAATGTGAGTTAGATGTGATCAAGGAAATGAAGTAGTGTTTCGATCAAATGGATGTGTTTTTTGTGAGTTTGATACAGGAGAAACCGTGATTAAAGGGACTAGAACTCCAAACAACCTATACATACTCAAGGGAGGACAACAATAGTGTTATCTAAGAAAAAATGATGAAAACTGGCTATGGCACAGAAGATTGGGACATCCAAGCTTTTCTCAAATAAGAAAAGCATGCAGATTCCAGGTTGTTCGTGATCTTCCAAATATCAACATTCCTAAAAATACTATATGCAAATCATGTCAATTCGGTAAGCAAACCAGATCTCAATTCATCGAAAAGGAAGGGTTAGCTAGTAAGCCTCTTGAACTTGTTCATACTGATTTATGTGGTCCATCAAGGAAAAAGTCACCTCGTGGAGAGGAATACTTTATATTGTTCATTGATGATTTTTCCAGAATGTGTTGGATAGGTCTTCTAAAGCATAAAGATGAAGCATTTGAAAAATTCAAAGCCTTCAAAGATTTGGTTGAAAATGAATCAAATAGAAAAATCAAATGCCTCAGATCTGATCGAGGAGGGGAATTTACCTCAGACGAATTCTTTGACTTTTGTGAAAAAAAATTGAATAAAAAGGCAATTCTCCACCACAAGGACTCCTCAACAAAATGGATTGGTAGAAAGGATGAATAGAACTATTCAACAAATGGCTCGTGCTATGCTAGATGAATTTGGAACTCCTGCAACCTTTTGGGGTGAATCTCCATTCGTCACTGTCACTATTCTCAATCAAGGGATCATAGGACTAAGTGAAACTTAACTTGAATTTCATCTACCTTAATAAATTATCTACCTCCTTTGCTGCTGCACTGGTATTGAAAATAAAAGGGCCAATTTGTGCCT
>Ga0099853_1000041_pt1 | contig 12273 bp, 14 predicted proteins | sample In2P11_FD_77060 | JGI IMG/M metagenome (GOLD analysis project Ga0099853, IMG submission 77060) | Clean room microbial communities from NASA Spacecraft Assembly Facility at Jet Propulsion Laboratory, Pasadena, California, USA -... ... | reverse complement strand
CTGGTGTCCGCTGTCAAGCAGCTGGCAGACGAGCCTGAGTCCAAAGAGAAGAACCGAATTGGTGTCCTACTTGGTACAAAGCAGACGCAAGCCACAAAGACCCTGACCCATGTCATGTGGGTGCTCTTCAACGTGCTGCCTGCTGGCACAACCCAGAAGCCCCATCGCCATACCCCCACCGCTCTTGACTTTGCCATCTCAGCACCACCCACAGGTGCTGCTCACTCCCTCCTACAGCTGCATCGTGCTCATGGAGCTTATGTAACCCCAGTCACTTCGTCTGACACCGCAAAGGCCTTGTCATGACCTGAAGTCCAGACAGGCACTGTGCTTCTAGCTAGGATGTTGAAATTGCCTGGCTGCATCATATTTCATAGATGCTGCATGGGCTGCTGAAAGTGCGTAGCTTGTAAGCCATAACATACTTCAGAGCTGCTGGTTGAGCCAAGCGAGGCTGCCCAAAGAAAATTCAAGTTTAGTCTGCTTGACAGCTTCGATTACAGCATCTGGTCACTCACGGTTACTTGACACTCTGTACATCTTGCTAGGCTGCATGCATGCTGTCGTTCTGTAAGCATGCTGCTGGATCCCCAAACTTGCATGCATGGTACCGTACACTGCAAGAACTAGCACTGAGATTGTTAACTACCTGGTGCCTGGCACAGCTCAGAAAGACGTTACAGCATGGCTGCTCATTCTGTGCAGGTGTGTACACGGCCATGGCACGTAGCATTGACAAGGACGGAAACTTGATTGACCCAGTGAAAGCCCCCTGGAAGACTGGGGGTGCCTTCACCACCCCACCAGGCTGGTGGCACAGCCATGTCAATGAGACTGATGAAGATGCATGGGTACTGCCTGTTCAGGATGCAGGGCTCTTTACCTACCAGGTATGCCCTGAGGCTGCAGAGTCACATCGTTTTGTGTGCTTTGCTTCCCTCCTGCTCAAAACCGATGCTTCTCGACACAGGCCCTGCTGCAATTTTTCACTTCTGAGCAGCTCACAGATGATTGGTTTATGGTGTGCTCAGAAAACTCACCAATTTTACTGACATCCTGACGTAACCCTTTTGCAGCGTGTGCTGGACATCAAGTTTGTGCCTGCTGTTTTGAATACCATCAAGAAGATGGAGGCTCAGGGCGCCACGTTTGAGGGGGAAATGGTTTATGTGGACAACAAGTGACTGACAAAGAGATGCTCAATAGTGTGGCGATCACATTGATCAAGCATCATGAGCTATTGCATCAAATGTCATGAGTCACATTGGTCCTGTGTCTTCAGCTACTGTATAGGAACACTGCATGGAACCCTACCATGCAAGCCACCATCAATTTCTACAAATTTGACAACTTGCTAGCAAGTTAAGCTGTAGCACTCCACCTTAGACCCTAACATATGTACATATAATAGGAATTTTAGTGATGCATGATTTTCTGCTTTTTCCGCGATGCATGCAATTTGCGTCCGCAACATTTGTAAGGTGTATGTGTTGTAGCAATGACTGTTTGCTGTTGCAACCTGTTCAAGTGGCATTGCTCATGGCTGGACAGATGTGTTAAAGTGACTGACGGACTCCTCAGATGCTTGTGTTTTGCATCTGGGGTTCTAGGCGTTTTGTATCTGGGGTTCTAGGCAACCTTTAAGGTTCTAGCTAAGCCTTGAGCTTGGCCGCAGCTGATGTGTGTTTATCGGTCGTACTTAGCTGTTACAGTATAGGGTTTGAGTTGCGTGTGCACCAGTGAGTTGTAAACCTTGGATTGTCCCGATTTGATGCACTGCAGTGCTTGTATGCGTCGCAAACTTGGTACGACAGTACACTTGTGTGATTTAGGATGCATATGGTAGAGTACTTGTAATTTATCCTGTTGTACACACTGCGCTGTGGTAACCAACTTTCAGCAGGCTGTCTTTTAACGCAAGAGCATGTGGGTGCACATGTGGGTGCCACAGCTCACACTAAAGACGTGCATTATTAGCAGCTCACACATCTTTGATCTTCTGCCTGATATTCTTGAAACAGTCCTATACGAATGCCTTATGGCTTCTCACTAACATATGCATACCACCATAAATAGATACTGACTACAAAACAAAAATGTCCTGCAGGGCACTTACAGAAACCTAACGTGCCCTGGACATGATATCATCGACAAGACCATCTGGCAACTGGCCAGAGCTCTGAAAGGCCCGCATGTGCAAAATGGGCTCACAGCCAGCCGAAGCGATGCTACGGCCATTGACTGTGTCTGTATAAGCACGAGGCTTATACGCCTCCAGCAGAGCTTCCCCCAGTGTGTCAATCCGTTTGCAGACCGACATCAATGCCCTACACAGCAATACACTGCAATCAGATCAGACACCACAAACAGGCAGGAGTGATTGCGGCGCCTGTTGAGGACCTCACAGCGAGCGGAGTGGACACTCACGAGAGGCTGTTCATCTTCATGTATGGGCAGGAAGCACAGCCGCCCTCAGTAGAGCAGCCCTCTCCAGAAGCAGGCCCTGGGATCATGGACAAGCCCCCTGGCAGCAACACTGGTGCGCCATTGTTGGCAGCAGTGCTCTGACTCGAAGTGGTGATGGAATCAGGAGACACTGGAAACACAATCTCCACTTCCAGGTCCTTGCGGCCAGAGTCTTGCAGCATGCCCTGGACCTTACGCACAATGCTGGTGATCATGCCAGACTCTGTGCCCAGCACAAATTGCAGCTTGTCTGCAAAGGGCTTGTCCAGTGCACACTTGACTTTGGCTGCAATAAAGTCCAGGATGTTGGAGGTGGAGCCCACAACACCCATGTCACGAGTCTTCTTGGCCTCCATTGCCAGAGTGAACATCTCACCGGGCACCTGAGCAGCACATACACACAGTCAGCAACGTGAGTGACTGAGCTTCCCAGGTACAGCCAGACCTGCGAATGAGGCATGTGCATGCTGAAACATTGCTCCCCCCTAGCATGGGCTGCCCTCGCATGCCTACCCATGGACTGATGTAGGGTGCGGGGCTAAGACTAGTACAAAAGCCATGCAAAAGCGCTGGATCAAGCAGGCTGCTGTGGGGACACCACATGTGCAAACAGGAAAATGTTGCTGGAGACATCACTGAGCGTGACCAGTCAAGCTGAAAGAGAGGAAGCCCGACAAGACAACACCTAAACAGACAAGCAGGAAGGCAAGACGTCAGGGGGTACCTCAAAGTGGGCTGTAAGGTATGCATCGCCATAGCCTTTGCGGACCAGCTCAGTGACCTCCCCACCAAAAATGTGGTGCACAATGCAGGTACCCTCCTCAAAGTAGTGAAGGCGCGGCAGCAGAGCCTTGACAGACGCCTGGGTGTGCTTTGGGTGCAGCTTCTGCACCTCCTCGTCAGGCATGTCTGCCAGGGATGTGAACAGCTGAGCCAAGTTGCGACCCATGTAGGTATCAGGGCCATACCACACAGTCAAGTCTGGAATCTGGGCAAAACCCTGCAGCACGGCAACAGGCCCCAACTCAGCCTGCAGTTGAGATGAGCATCAAGCCATTGAGAGTCAAGCCTTACAGTACTTGGCAATCAGTACAGATGTTTGCAATCAATGCACTGTCACAACACACACAGAGGCTCCACAGAGTAGCTCTGCATCATGCACTGCTGGGTTGGAGCAGCTCACTTGCAGTACTGTCTTCACCACGTTGGAGGAGGTACAAGTAATGGTGGGGACAACAGCATGAGCTTGAGCCTTGGTCTTCAGGCTGGTGTTGATATACACAACATGCATGGCTGGAGCGTCTGTCTGCGCTGCCTGAGCCAGGTACTGATTGTACATGGGGGTCTCTGCTGCCTCTGCTAAAGAGCAACCAATATCAGCAGCGTCCATACGGTATACCTGCAGGACCAGACCTTGGATCACTTGCAACGTACTATGGTGGAGATGAAAGCACACTGTGCATCAGCAACACCGCACTGCTGCTACAATGCTGTGGCGGCTTGCCTCAACTTGAGTGTCTACTCAACAATGCTAGGGTAGGTCAAAAATAACCCAGCCACGCTGAGGCAAGCCACCCCAGGGTTGCAGCATATTAGAGCATGATGTGCGGCTTTGGTAAACGATGTACTTCACACTGCAATTGCAACAGCCAGAGGCATCATGACTGTCACAACATTCTAGCAGGGTAGAGCTACTAAGCTGCCTATCAAACAACTGCTGCCTATCAAACAACTGCTGCCTATCAAACAATTGCGTCCATACAAAGCACACTCCTCAAGCCTGGTGGTTCCAGAGTTCAGAGTCGCAAAGCTCACCTTGGCATCTTGATGCCCAGCCTCATTCAGAATGGCTCGTACGTTTTCACTCATGAAGTCGACTCCAAGCACTGCCACAGTGGTGCAGCCATCTTCTACCATCTTGACTGCCCGGTCGGCCATGACCAGGCTGTCGCTGATGTGGATGTGGGGCCAGCGCTGGGCAGCACTTGTCAGCACTCCTTGCACTTCAGGGTCCATGTAGAAGTGGGCCACAATGCCAATCTTTTTGGCAGACAAAACCTATAAAGAAGAGCAAGTTAAGTACAACAGAAGCATGCAGACTGTGCACGGGCTTTGAACCTACAAGAAGGTGGCAGCAGGCAAGTTCTGGTGTGCCTAAACACAGTGTACATGGTCTGTGGCGATACATATGCCTGGTATGCAAACCTATTGATGAGAAGTCGACAGCAGCCACAACTGCATAGAAACTTACAAAGACAGCCAAACATTGTGGATCCAAGACACGGCCCAAAAAAGAACTGTACGTGCGTATTTGCATTGCTCATCATGCTTTGTGATGCGATGCAGTAAGGTGGTCACCTGAACCAACGCATCAACCTGACTTGCATCAGGGGACAAGTACTTGGCCTGGGCTTCTGCAAAGCTGCCCTCTGGGGTGACAGCATCGCCAGTGATGTGCAAGGATGGAAACTTGGGGAGCTGCTCTGTGAGCATGACTGTACGCTTGCGCATGGTTTCCAACATGTTCAGAAAGCCATTGGTGCGCGAAGGCGCCATGACAGCAGGTCCAAGATTCAATGCCAACAACATCTCTGGCTTGACCTGCATGAGTATAAGTCCCTGTAAGGATCATCCTTGGAGCAGTTGTTGTCAATGACAGCATGCCAGCCACACAGCCTCCAGCACAACTGGTGCTCTCAATGCTTTTGGCTATTAGCCATATGCATGCAGATCTTGGGCGCTTGCCAATTGCGGTTGGCTTTGATTCAGTGAGACATGGAAGCTCCTCGACAGCAGCCAACACCTTACAGCAATCAGCACGAGCTCACCTGCAAGACTTCGGCTGGCGTCATGCCTGACATGGCTTGAATCAAGACTGCACATAGACCCCGAGTGAGCTCACTGTCGCTGTCACCAGCAAACTGAACTCGCCTCTGCTCATCAAGGCTGGCTGTCATGAACACCTCGGATGTGCAACCCATCACGCGGTTGGTGGCAACCCTGTGAGAGGCATCCAAGGCTGGCAGCTTCTTGGCATATTTGAGCAGAAGTTTGTATCGCTCCTTCGGACTTGAGATAGACTGAAAGCTGTCCAATACATGCTGGACAGCACGAGGAACCTCATCCTGCTGAAGTTGCAAGGACATACCCTAAGGCAACAACGAAGCCATTAGCAGTGCCCAAATGTAAGTTCACCATAACACGAGCAGTCTTCTCCTTGTGACTCTATCAAACTTTGCATGGTCCAAGCAGTGACGTGACGTGTGCAGTGAGTGAATACTGCATGCAGCAAGCAGAAAACGGCAAATGTACAAAATCTTACCTGCTGTTGTACAGTGCTAGCTGGGGCACGATTGACCAGCACTTCAGATGACTGCACTGCCGCAAGCTGCTTATAATTATGACGCCGACGTGGAGCCTGCAAGGACTTGAGTGCACGCAATTTGTGCGACAACAGCCTGGTTGGCGGGGTAAGCATAGCAAAATTGGGGGTACAGCAGGTCGAAGTCGTGTGTGCCTCCATACTGCGGACTCTGATACCTACAATGACTTTTTTAACTAGATGGAACGAGACGTTGAACTGATACGCACGGTAAGACCAGGACCCTAACCTAACAGATCTACTGTGCGATCAAGCTGGAGGGGCAGCTGTCCCTTTGGCTGACTGGCCACTTCTTGTTAAAAGTCCAAGATTTGGACGCCTGCGCCATCAATGTGCGGTACGAAGCATGCTCACTTCAAGCCCGAAATGTAACGTCTTGCTGTTTCAAGCCTTTTGTTCTGGAACGAGCAGCCGTAAGCACACCACGTAAGCCGCATGGCAAGGGCCCCTTGGCAAGGGGCAAGGCAGGGGCCATACTCGGTGACGCCCTGCTAAATTAGATGGTATAGCCTTTGAACGAGACCAGTCATGATATTACCCATTGTACTAGACTGCAAGGATGGTCAGCTTGTTGCCCGCCTCTTTTGATCTAGTCAACAAGCTTCTCAAGCTGTCCTCCAGCCACTGTGCAAGCTCACCCAAGCAAATTTACTGAACTGGATTCAGCTGACGTATTGTGTATGGTCAGTCAGGTAAATATATATATATATTAACACCTACCCTGGGTAGGCTACCACGGGTAGGCTACCCGTGCCAATACCACGGTAAATTAGGTCGTAATAATCAGTAAATTTTTTGGCGATCCCCTCTAAACAGCATTCAATAAAGTATCTTCATTGCCCGTAGTACTTGAGCGTAGTACATATAACATTCAACTTAAGGTAACAGTTGTACACAAGGTTGGTCGCAATATTCCAAAGTGCCAATCTTATATAAAAACCGACCTTACGGTATTTAGTGTTGGTACGGTACTGTGGAAAGAAATTTCATAGGTTTTAATTCCCTGTCATGTTGCACAATTGATGTGGTCCATATATAATATCTCGGTATACTAAGTGGTACACAAGTTAGATGTTTGTGTGCACATCAGTGTTTTATCCTAAATACAGCAACCAAACTAAGTAAAAGACAGCGTCAGCGTTGTGACAGTACGGCAATACCAAACCAATTGATTGATCTATGTGATAGCAGTTTTGGACAGCAATGCTGGACGTTGTTTAACAGTAAGGCACCAAGCAAACTGATAGTCTGTGCCTCCAATACCTGTGATGGGTGTGACACAGAAACATGTCGATGGTCCAACCTCTGGGACAAACAGCGCATGCTTGTAATGTCAAATCAGAACCAAAGGTCTAAGGCCAGTGTCGGCAACATCAAAGCCTCTTCAGTCATGCAGCAGGCCTAACCTTAGGGCCTTCCGGGTAACAGATGTTACGAGATGAGAAACCACTCCTTGATAGTTTCGTCATCCAGATCCAGTATTATGCTAATGGCCTTGCCAACCCTTGGGCCTGTCTTGCTAGCTTTGATGTGCTCTTTCACATACTTAACTTTCCCCCACGCTCTGCAAAACAATGTTTGTCACTCCCAACGCTGTTGTGCGCCACATATAATCACGACCCCAATGACCCAAGCAAATACATCACTGTGTGAAATGCTGGTCAGCATTCATGCAACAAACAAATCCCTTCACAGCGATTGCATCCACTGTGTATCAGCATGCTGCCTCAAGAACAAGGCAGCCTTGCGCAGTCACCTCAGTGCTGCAGCAACGCCATCTAGTCTATCCATGTACTGCTCTTCTGACAACTGCAATTAGGCAGCCAAGGCTGAAAGCAGCACTCATAGCAGGCCTATTGCACTGTAGGCAAGAAACCAAAGTGCATGATGTAGCTCACCCCAAATGATACTTGCTCCCTGTACTTCCACATGATGTTGAATGCAATAATGACCTTGCCCAGATATTTTCTCTGCACTAAGCTCACATCATAGCTTCGACCATACCTGCAAATTGCACATACATGTGTACTCTGCAAGTCAGTGGACCTGCCTGCAGCTGGCACCTGAACTGACCTGTCCTGCAGCGCTTCTAGTAGCTGTCTGCCCCCAAATGTTGAAGCTTCACCTTGCTCAAGAGCCTTCTCTTGTGCCTCAGTTCTGGACGCCATCTCCCGAGCAAATGCGGATGACATATCCTCAGAAGGTTCTCCTGGGCTTTGGTTAGCTTGCGCTGAAGTTGCATAGCGACAACGGCTATGTACATCGCTGCTTGATCTTCGAAAGGATCTCATACCGGCTCGAAAGCGAGCGTGAGGCACGTGCGGGCACGTCATGCAATGATGTAGCGCTGTTTGGCATGCAAGAACCATGCCACCAACGTGTGATGCCCCTGAGTTGACACTACAGGGTCGGTGCTTCAGGGTCCAAACAACCTGAGTATGGGAGTCTGCACATCAGGTTGCTCTGGTGACCTCAGTCATAATCGTTGCAAAATGCATTAATAACTAGATGTGACGCTTGTTTGCTGTTGTCTCTTCAAAAGGTCCTCAAGGGCTAGCTCAACAGCCACGGCCGGTACAGTCAGCATACTGTTTTATTACCTGATTTATTGCCCCTGAACACTTGAGGGTTCCGAGTGTAAAGTACTGTTCAACACCGCCCCCATTACTCTTCTTAATGCCCTGAAATCTGCCAAAGGCGTCTGCTGAGGTTTCCGCAAGCTTTCGCCCGGGTCCCGTGATCGTTTCGACTATGATCTGCTGCAGATGCGGCCTTTCCTAGATCAGTTATGGCGCAGCAGCAGTCTTGCTATGAACAGACAAGAAGCAAAGATTTTTGTAGGGGGGCTGAACTGGTCTACCAGCGAGGAGAAGTTACGATCTTACTTCGAAAACTTTGGCTCAGTGCAAGAGGCCTTTGTCAGCTATGACAGACACACTGGCAGACCACGAGGCTTTGGCTTCGTTGTCTTTGAGGACCCTCTCGTTGCGGACAAGGTGGTCTCCATACAGCACACTATAGACCGTCGAGAGGTAACAATGGAGGGGCTTTCGAACTTGGTTGCAACGGTCAGCCGAAGTGACAGCTCTGAGTTGAGTCATTCTTCAGGTGGAGGCAAAGAAAGCTGTCCCCAAGGATGACCAGCCCACGACGCGCTACGGGGGCGTTCAGCAGGCGCAACGGACACGTAAAATTTTTGTGGGGGGTCTGGCACCTTCTGTGGACGAGCTGGCCTTCCGGAAGTAAGTTTTGGCCATGTATGAGTGTATTGGCTTTCGTTGATGTCAAATCAGCGCAGTGCAGACTCCTGGCAGTCGTTTGAGCGCTAGCGGAAGGTCAGAGTCGATGGCAACATCTGCAGCTGTCTTAGCCGTTTGCACTTGCGCAGGTACTTTGAGCAGTATGGTTCCGTGGAGGACGCTGTCGTCATGTACGATCACGACAATAAGAGGCCACGAGGGTTCGGCTTCATCAGCTTCTACAGTGAAGAAGCTGTGGACCTTGTTCTTGCCAGTGGAGTCTGGAAGACACTGCATGACAAGCCTATAGAAATCAAACGGGCTGTCCCCAGAGATCAAATGCCTCTAGGCTCTCCTGCATCAGCTGGCCCTCGCACTGGACGTGCCTGGCCGGATGCAAGCAGAGGCATATCCTCTGGCAGAGGAATGCCGTTTGGTCTCCAAGGTCAGCCACTGCTCGGCCAGGTCTATGGCAATTCACGCTCGCCATATGATTCATACTCAGCGCAGCAGCCACTGCCTGGCTATGCCGACCTGAATGCTGGCTTGAGCCAAACACCCCTTGGACTAGGCAATCTTGGGCACCTGTCAGGCTTGCTCAGCCAGCAGCAAGCACAGCAGGACCTGAGTGCTTCCCCACAGCTTCCTCACAGCTTGCCGCACAGCCTGCCCAGCAGCTTCCAGCATCTGCAAGCCCAGCAGATATCAGGCCTGCGCCCCGGCAGCTTACCCAGCCAAGGGCTACCAGACTCCCCTCAGGTTGCACAACACTATGGTCAAATCCCATATCAGATGCAACCTCAGGCGCCGCAGTATGCTGGCCAGCAGCTGAATCACCTCTCGCCTGCGCCACCTTCACAGCTCCTGCCCCAGAGCACGGCAGCCGCCCTGGCTAGCTTGGGCTTGGGTAGTGACTTTGGCAGCAGGACCAGTGGTCTATTCAGCAACCTGAACGTAGAGCACAGCGCGTCCAGCTTTGGTGCGCTGGACCTGGACAGGCGCATGGCAGCAACCATGGGTGGCCTGAGCAATGAGACCACCTTCACCCATCCCTTTGAGAGTGCTGCCTCTCCCAACAGCTCCCCACAGAGCAGTGGGCACAGCGCCAGTCAACCAGACACCACTTCCCATCGCCATGCCAACAGCTTACAGGACGCGCCTTTCTTGGGCAGCACCACTCCTCCACCTCCAGGCCCCTTGATGCCCTCTTACACATCTTCACCACAGACCCTTCAGTCCCCCTTTGCTGGTTCTGTGCAATCCTCGGGGACAGTTGCAAGCCCCAAGACACCGGGAGCCACCCAGCTGCTGAACGACCAGCTGGACCTGCTCAGCATGCAGGACAAGATGTTTGTCAACAGCTACAGCAGCAAGCAGCATGCTGAAGTCTTGGACTCATAAGTGCAGTGTGCATATTCCAAGAACTTCCTGTTTGGCCAGCGTCTGTCGTGGCGTGTTTCCTGTATAGGCCCCTTGTTGTAGACCGTGCATGAGCAGCAGCAGTATTGGGATCAGGTTGCACAACCATTTTGTTCCTGGGAGGTGCTCCTAGCAATTTTGTTGACTTTGTGTCAGTTCTGTAGAGTTGGCTTTTGCAAATGTGGTCAGACCTGTCATGTTAGGTATAGCGGAATGTGCACTAGGATTCAGGTATGCTTTTGGGCCTGGCTTCGAGTGTGCATGTTGGCATCACTAGAGCATTGAACCTTGGTGTGTTTTGCTGGCACCTGCAGAGGTGTCATTCATTTGCGGCTGCTGAGACAGTCGTGTATTTGGACTCGTGCAGTTTGACATACTACCCTTTAGTAGACATGGTACAGCGTCCATACTGGTAGCTTCAGCCTGGTCCGTCTGATCAGAAATATCTTTTTCAATTGAGGTACAAATGCTTTGTTGACAGTAGTCTGATTAGATAGAGTGGCACTTCAGTAGAGGTAGTTTTTCCCTTTTGAAGTTGAGCTGACCAACCACATGTGTTTGACTAGTAGATATCAGTGATGACCATGGAGCAGCCAACATGCTCAGGGCTTTTCCTGTCTGTAAATTAATCTGAGCGACTACAATCCAGCTATAGTGTAGTGAGTGCCTGTCCGGGCACACTGTGTACACATGTTCCTGTCGTATAAGCCAAAAGTGCGCTCAAGCTTGGCTTCCTGCTGGAGAACCACACTGCACACTGAAGATTTTAAATCGAAATTTCGTGACTCAATAGACAGACATGATGTTTGTCTATTGAATCGCTGCCTCATTGAGCAGGGCGTTGAGAGTTACATCAATCAGTGCAGGTGACAATATGGCACATATATAAGCTAGTGTAAGTAGTACGACGAACGTGAACACTAAGTCGGCACCAATATACTAACTGAGTGTCGTTAACCGGTTATATGTCGTTTTGTAACATATCGGAAACGGAATAGATGTACAGGTTTGCAGAGTAAATACTCAAATTGGTGCAGGATGTGAGAAACCGAGTAGACTATATTGACCAGCCAGCACATGTGCGTGGCATTAGTAATATATTAATAGTACACATAAGTGCACTACACAGCAGTTTGCAGCTACCATGAACCCATACCATGAAAGAGCAGGTCATGGAATGGCCAAAGCAATGTCACTTGTCGACCTTTTGCCCACGCTGCCTTCTTGCAGCACCCTCTTTGCCTACTCTAGTTGACTTCTTACTGACAGACTTATGCTTCGAGTTTCTATATTTGGCCGCATCTCGCCTGTCCATTGTCCTCTTGTCTCTGCATCCTTCACCACCCTGCATGATCCCAGCTTGCAAGGTTGACAACCTCATCAGCAGCACTTCCTAATTTGATCAACATATGCTGCTGTGTCTGTATGTGAAGGCCTGAGTTGGCTTCTAGTCACAGTCTTCTGCAAGCATAATCGGCGCAACTGAACAATGGATGGATGGGATGGATGGTAAGTGAGTGAACAGGAAGAGCGCATGACATAGCAAGTCAAGAGAAACAGCAGGGAGGGAGCAAGCAGGGGTGTGAGTGGTGAATGCATGAGGATCAAGTGAGCGATTGAGTTAGTGAGTGAATAATCAGTATCAGCTGCAGTCCAGGGTGAGGAGCCAGACAGGTGTGGCCTGTCAGCAGCGCTAATGACAGTAACAGGTGACACAAGGGAACTGGCAAGTGTTGGGGTCCAAACAAAGGGTGGTGCTACCCTAGT
>Ga0099853_1000039_pt1 | contig 12325 bp, 8 predicted proteins | sample In2P11_FD_77060 | JGI IMG/M metagenome (GOLD analysis project Ga0099853, IMG submission 77060) | Clean room microbial communities from NASA Spacecraft Assembly Facility at Jet Propulsion Laboratory, Pasadena, California, USA -... ... | reverse complement strand
TATACAGGGAGATAGACAACAGAACGATAAACAAAGAAATTTTACTGATAAAACAACTATAAAATGCTTTAGATGCGGTGAAATTGGACATACAACAACAAATTGTCGAATTCCCTGGGAGAAAATTAATGAAAGAAGAGAACAAATTCTTGAAAAGAAAGATCATCTAATTTCAGAAAAAGGATAGTCTTCTACGAATGCACATTATGTTGTTGCTCATTGTAATTTTCAAATGGAAGATATATTTAGTACCTCTTTTTCTTCATGGCATGACAGTTGGATTTTAGACACAGATGCCACTTGTCATATGACCTTTAGAAGAGATTTGTTTGAACAATTCAGTGATAATATTGATGGAGTAGTGTATTTTGCTGATAAGTCTCAAATCAAACCATCAAGGATTGGATCTATTCAGTTAAAAATTCCTGGACTTTTTGATTATAGTTTGAATGATGTTCTTTACATTCATCAGTTCGAAATAAATTTATTATATCTTGTACAAATAAGACAACAAGGACATTCCATCCACATATTTGATGGTAAAGTGGAAATTCGAAGACCAGCTGACAATAAAACTGTAATGACTGGTGTAGAAGAAGATAAATTGTTGAAATTAAAAGGTGTGTCGTCTGTTACATTGAACACTAATCATTTGGTTAAGCAAAATGATACTCTATCATCTTCTTTATTGTGGCATGCATGCTTCGGTCATATTAATTATGAAAGCCTTAGAATTATGAAACAACAGGGGATTAAAGGGCTTCCAACAGTTCCAAGAAACTTGACCCCATGTAATGCTTGTATATTGGACAAGCATCACAAACAGTGTTTTCCGAATTCTACTTCTAGAGCTACAGGGAAATTAAGTCTCATACACTTTGATTTATGGCAACAAATACATACGGACTTTTATTGATGATTATTCAAGGATGTGTTGGGTTTATCTGCTTAAGGAAAAATCACAAATTTTTGATATGTTTAAAAAATTTCATCTCTTGATTACAAATGAAGCTCAACTAAATATTGGTACTATAAGAACTAATAATGGAGGAGAATATACTTACACGCCTTTGAAAAATATTTGCAAGAGAATGGAATCAAACACTAGACCACAATACCATATAATCCATAGAAATATGGTGTTGCAGAACGAATGAACAGAATATTGCTTAATATGGTAAGGTCAATGATGTTTTTTAAGAATGTAAAATTGATGTTTTGGGGAGAAGCAGCGCTCTGCGCAACATATATTAGAAATCGGTGCCCATCCTCTGTGATCAACAATAGAACTCCATATGAAATGTGGTATAATCGTCTTGCTGCTATTAAACATTTCCGAATTTTTGGTTCTTAATGTTATGCTTTGATTCCTAAACAACAGAGGAATAAGTTGAATGAACAAAGTAGAAAATGTATTTTTTAGGATATTCTATGACTTCTAAGGCATACCGATTTTATGATGAAGAGAACAAGAAGTTTATTTTGTCAAGAGATGTAATTTTTCTTGAAATTGATAAAGATTCCCTCTCTGTTATTAGACAACTTAATCATAATTAGATAAAAAAGTTTGTGCCTCAAAAGTTTTATTATGAATAAGATAATATACTTCCACATCTTGAAGGGGGGATACCTTTATTAGATCAATCCATGGAGTTTCCTTCTCTCAATGATGATAATTCTGTTGTTGATGAGAAATTGGTTGATGAAACCATTTCTAGAGACATGACAGGGACAAAAATGGCAAGAACTGAGACAAATGAAGAAGATGAGCAACTTCCTACACAACATGTGCGAAGATCATCTCATATTCAAACATTTCTGAAGAAATATGATGAGTTTAAGACTGGAAGTTCCTCAGGTAACTATTCTCATTGTGAATTTAACTTTTCTGTGGATTGTGAACCTACTTGTTTTCAAGAAGCTACTAGTCATGATCAGTGGAAAGATGCAATGCAAAAGGAATATGATGCTCTCATAAAAAATGGCCAATGGAGGCTGGTGGGTCCTCTTATTGGCATCAAACCTATTGGTTGCAAATGGATTTACAAAACTAAGTATAAAGCTGATGGTTCACTAGACAAACACAAAGAAAGACTTGTAGCAAAGGGATATGCACAGAAAGAGGGTATTGACTATACAGAGACATTTGCTCCTACAACTAAATGGGGCACTATTAGATCTTTGTTTGCTATTGCAGCTCAGAAAGAATGGAAAATTCATCATATGGATGTCAAAATTGCTTTTTTAAATGGAGATTTGAAAGAAGATGCTTACATGTTTCAGCCAGAAGGTTTTTCCGTTAAAGGGAAAGAACAAAAGGTTTGTAAACTAATGAAGTCTTTGTATGGCTTGAAACAAGTGCCATGAGCATGGTATGAGAAGCTAACTGAACATCTTCTAAAGTTAAATTATAAACGTTTTGACCTAGATGATGCAACTCTTTTCGTTAAGAAAGTTGGAAGATCAAATGTATATCTAGTTGTATATGTTGATGATTTGATGATCACAGGAAACAATGATGAATGTATATTGTCTATTAAGAAAGAATTGAAAAATTCTTTTGATATGACAGACTTAGGTTTACTTCATTATTATCTTGGAATTGAAGTTGATAAAAAACCACAACATATTTTCATATCTCAGAAGAAGTATGTTGATAAGTTATTGAACATATATAATATGATGGATTGTAATCCTGTTGCTACACCAGTGGAGCAGAATTTGAAACTTACTTCAGAAGAAGGAAAATCATTTGAAGATCCAACAAAGTATATGAAACTTGTTGGAAGTTTGATTTATTTATCTATTACTCGTCCTGATATAACATTTGTTGCATGAATAATTTCCATATTTATGCATCATCCTTGTGAGGGGCATTGGGTAGCAACAAAAATAGTACTAAAATATTTGAAAGGAACCCAAACTTACGACATCAAATATACCAAAGTTTTAGACTTCATCTTGTTGGTTATTCAAATTACGATTTTGATGGAGATAAAGAGAATGGAGTCTCTACTTCTTGCTATTTGATGAATCTTGGATCAACAGCCATCAGTTGGAGATCATGCAAGCAATCTGTTCCTTTTGATTCTACCATTGAAGCCGAATATGTTGCAGTAGCTCAAGCCACTAAGGAAATCATTTGGCTTTGGAAAATACTTGAAGATTTGCAGGAGAAACAAAAAAGCTTCAACTCTTCTATTTGTCGACAACTCTTCTGCAATTCAATTGGCCAAGAATCCAAAGTTTCATGATTGAATCAAACATATCAACACCAAGTATCATTTGATTCAACATCATGTAGAGGCCACAAAAATTCATCTGACACATCGTCCTACTTCAGAACAAATTGCAGATATTTTTACCAAAGCATTAGGACGTGAAAAAATTGAAAATTTTAGATCTTTACTTGGCATGTCAGATATCCCTTCGGATTAAGGGGGGAAATGTTAAACTAATCCTTCGGGATTTGTTTGTACAGTCTAGGAGTAGTTAGGATTAGTTAGTTTTTTTAGTTTTTCCTGTACAAAGGAGTTTTCTAGACATAACTGTCTTCTCTACTTTTTATTGTATAAATTACTTATCTTTGGTGATGAATTACATACAAATGGTGTTGTCTTGGTGAAGTTCATTCTGGGCCTGACAATTCTTGTAACCCTTTCTTATTGCAGTAATTGTAGGATTCTTATGTGCTTTCTATCGAATGATTCAGGTGGCAAGCAAAGTAAGCACTCCCCATTGAGTAGAGAAAGAAATTTGTGTTCCACATCAGTGTTCTTCCTGGGTGTATACTGCACCACCAAATATTTTGTGTGGGTATTTTAATGTTAAAATATTTTAAAGAATTAATTGAATTGCATTATTAAGATTCTCTTGAATTTGTAAACGACCTCTACAATTACTACATTAAAGGGTCCACTCTATAGTGCGAGCTGGAGGAAATCTACATGCAGATCACATATGTTGTTAATGTTTTGATAGAGACAAGGAATAATAAGTGGAAGTATGATATAACTTTTTATATTGTTTCTATTTTTTATTATTATTATACCTTATTTCTGTAACATTTCTTATTGCAGTAATTGTATGCTTCTTATGTGCTTTTTGTTGAATGATTCGGTGACAAGCGAAGTATGCACTCTCCATTGACTAGAGAAAAGTTTGTTGTGTTCCTGATCAGTATTTTCACTGGGTGTATACTGCACCACCAAGTGTATACTGTACCACCAAAGTATACACCACCAAATGTTTTGGGTGAGTATTTTAGTGTTAAAATATTTTAACGAATTTTTTTCAACTGCATTATTTAGGTTCTCATGAATTTGTAAAATGACCTCTACAATTGCTGCGTTAAAGAGTCCACTCTACAGCGAGTGGTGTGGTGGAGATCTCCACGGGCATCACATATGTTTCTTAGTCAGATATGCAAGGTAAACGCGAGTGGTGGAGATCTCCACCGGCATCACATATGTTTCTGAGTCAAATATACAAGGTAAACATTGCATAAACGCATGTTTAAATGAAAAATATTCCTACATATGCTCCTGTAGCTTCTTTTGTAGGATCAATTTTATCCTCACCACAAATGAAGATTATAATAAATTCATGCAGTACTAGTGCAAACAGAATGAGGTGCAGCACCAATAAAACATTGAATAAGCATTTCGATAATTGGTAGACTGAACATCATTTCTAATAACAACATCCAAGAATGAGGTGCAACACCAATAAAACATTGAATAAGCATTTCGATAATTGGTAGACTGCACATCATTTCTAATAATGACGTCCAAAAGTTTTGCCACCGTATGAGGTATAACGTGTCCATTTGAATTTATATTTATATTAACAAGATTGAGTGAAGGAGCTCCTTAAAACCATGCTTTAAGCTTAAGTGATTGGACAACTCTTATTGAGAGAACACAACGACAACATTTACAACATCGTCGAGGATAATATTTGACATAACACCAGCTTCTATTGTGGCTTCTATGGGTTTGAATGAAAATTATTGCTAAAAGTATCCCTGATATGCTCATGTAGCTTCTTTGGTAGGATCAATCTCATCCTCATCACTAATGAAGATTACAATAAATTTATGCAGTACTAGTGCAAGCAGAATGAGGTGCAGCACCATAAAACATTGAATAAGCATTTCGATAATTGGTGGACTGCACATCATTTCTAGTAACGACATCCAAAAGTTTTTCCATCCTATGAAGTAGTATAACGTGTCCATTTGAATTTATATTAACAAGATTGAGTGAAAAAGCTCCTTAAAACCATGCTTTAAGCTAAAGTGATTGAACAACTCTTATCCTCGAAGAGAATATTTGACATAACGTTGGCTTTACATGGGTTAGAGCCATTCAAATCCAAGGGGCACGAAAGCAAAGTCTACGATACATGCAATGCAGCATGTGTAAACAACAAATTTGTGATGCACATTGACTCCACACTGCCATGATCACCGTATTTAGTAAAATGAATAAACACGCATTCGGTAAAGATCAATCCAGTCAACAATGAGCAATAATTAGTTAAGCTCAAAGGAAAAGGTCAAGGAAAACAGAGAAAACTAAAAAGCGTTAATTTTAAAATGGTAAAAAGTGGGGCCCTAGTCCACTTACTTGGGGAGTTAGTGAGGTTTCAATAGGATCAAAACTTTGGCATCTTCATTGAATTACACTCATGTTGCTTTGCTTGTGTTATGGTATTTACATTCAAGAGAAGGATAATAAATATGAACTACACGAACAAATGGGCTTATGATGTTTGCTTTTCGGAAATATTTTAAGTTTGGTTTTTGAAACTATTTTCAATGTTTCTTAAAAAAATAAGATTGCATGAAATGTTGTTAATGTTTTGATAGACCAGGAATAATAAGTCAAAGTATGATATAAATTCTTGTATTGTTTTTATTTTTATTGTTATTGTTATTGTGCTTTATTCCTTTATCCCTTTATTATTGCAATAATTGTAGGCTTCTTATGTGTTTTTGGTTGAATAGAATAAAAAATATGAACTACAATGATACATGGCTTTATCACGTTTGGTGTTGGGAACTATTTTCAATGTTTCTAAAAATGAATATTGTATGGAAATGTTGTTAATGTTTTGATAGAGACCACGAATAATAAGTGAAAGTATGATATAAATTCTTGTATTGTTTCTATTTTTTATTATTATTGTGCTTTATTCCTGTAACCTTTTCTTATTGCAGTAATTGTAGGATTCTTATGTGCTTTTTGTTGAATGATTCAGGTGGCAAACGAAGTAAGCATTCTCCATTGAGTAGAGGAAGTTTGTTGTGTTCCACATCAGTGTTTTTCTTGGGTATATACTATACCACCAAATATTTTGTGTGGGTATTTTAATGTTAAAATATTTTATAAATTTTTTGAACTGCATCATTTAGGTTCTCATGCATTTGTAAAATGACCTCTACAATTACTACGTTAAAGAGTCCACCCTATAGGTCGGGGTGGAGGAGATCTCCACGTGCATGACATATGTTGTTAATGTTTTGATAGAGACAAGGAATAATAAGTGGAGTTTGATATAACTTTTTATATTGTTTCTATTTTTTTATTATTGTTGTGTTTTATTTTCGTAACCCTTTCTTATTGCAGTAATTGTATGCTTCCTATATGCTTTTTGTTGAATGATTCAGGTGGCAAGCAAAGTAAGCACTTGCCATTGACTAGAGAGAAGTTCGTTGTGTTCCTGATCAGTGTTTTCCCTGGGTGTATATTGCACCACCAAATATTTTTTGTGGGTATTTTGATGTTAAAATATTTTGAAATTTTTTTCGAAGTGCATTATTTAAGTTCTCATGAATTTTTAAAATGACCTCTACAATAACTGCGTTAAAGAGTCCACTCTATAGTGAGTGGTGCAGATCTTCACGCGCATCACATATGTTTTTTTTTTCCAAGGAAAGCCTTGTGAAACCCCCATTTTTATCTGAAATATCCAAATGGAGGGTGGGTTAAGCAAAGTTTTAAAACATGGACTCAAATTGGGATCAATTTAAACTTTATAACTTGTTATATTAAAAAGCACAGAAAATATTAAAATTTTGATGAAAAAATATTTTGAAGATATCAAATCATGATTTTAAACCACTAGAGACCAAATTTGCAAAATCTGATTATGTATATATTATATGTCAAAATGGAACCAAGTTAAATACATATTTGAAAGAAAATATATGGTCAATGAGGCTCTAAATAGCCTTTGGAGTCCAATAAACAACATGCCACAAGTTATTAGCCTACTACATGGCACTAATCAATATAATAAATCATCAAACTCATCAGCACTGTGAGGAATGCAGTCCTCGGCATGCATTAAATGAACATCCCTTAACTCAGACTTGCCATACTTCTCAGGGACCTCTGCAATTGTAGTAGTATAAGTAGAAGCATGACTATTGGTTGCCATGCCAGGTGCAATAGCCTACTACATGGCACTGATCAATATGATAAATCATCAAACTCATCAACACTATGAGGAATGCAGTCCTCGACATGCGTTAAATGAACATCCCTTAGCTCAGACTTGCCATACTTTTCAGGGACCTCTGCAATTGTAGTAGTACAAGTAGAAGCATGTTTATTGGTTGCCATGCTTGGTGCAACTCCTACTAGTGGATTCGAATTCAAACCAATCCACCCAAGTCATCAATATCGAGATCAAACTCTGTTTGTAAAGTCTACTCTACTCTTTTGAGGATGGTCAATATAATCCAACACAATGGGATATGTATCAAGTCTTCTGTTCAACAAAAGGAGAAGCTAATTTCCTATTCAAGCACTGCTATTTTTTAGGAGTTGGAACAACTATTTTTGGCATATCTATTATATTTTGCAGGTGGCATGTAGGGTGATTGGGATTTAAGTTTTTTATTTCTAATACATGAAGTCTAATGGGATTGGAACCCCTCTCAAAGATCTTTAAAAAATTTATAATGATATAAAAAATTTAAGTCAAAGTTTTCCTTTCTTCATATTTTCTTTTCCACCATTCTAGAATTTTATCCCATCATTCTAGTTTGGCTTGTGCCATTTGGTGTCAAGCAAATTGTTTTCCCCCAAACAATGCTATGAACTGTAGGAAAACAATTGGGTATAGACTCGGTTGAGTAGATACTGACCAGGTTGACTCAGATTGATTTGGTACTGAACTAGCTAGTTTGTAAACCATACTGGCCTATTTGATACCGAACTACCCCCTGAACCAGTTTGGAGGTTGAGGCAAAACTCTCAGAGGTCAACCCAATCAACTTAGACGATTTTGCGTCTGAGTTGACTAATTTTTAAAACCAAGGGTTCAACTGCTAGACATAATAGTCACTAGTAATCCCAAGCGACTTAACTGGATTTGGAACTGTGACTTATAGTATCCTTGTTAACGACATGCCTTGGGTGGATGGTTTAGCCAATTGAGCTATTGGAGTTATGTGTATACCATTTTTTTCCAAAGAAAAATCTTATATCCAATACTTCAAGGAAAATCAAAACAGACATTGTCCAACATTATCGGAACAAGAACAGGTAGTCTATGCTTTCTTTAAGTTGTCATAGAAATCATTATTATAGTCTTCCAAGGCTTCAAAAAACTAGCAATCTTTTGATGTCAATCGAAACCTTCAGCATTAACAAAAACATTCTTCAAACCAACAAATCTTCTATTTTCTATCACGCTTCTACTTCTTTTAACTACTTTTTTCAACATTCAATAAAGAGACCTTTTCGAGTTTGAGATGGGGATCCCTCCTATGAACTCTCACTTATACAGGATCCCCTTCTGTAGTGACAAAGCTTCATTTTTATCAAATTTGGTTTTTGAGTTGAATTCTCCCTCCATCTATGAGAAAAGGTATTTCTTCATAATTGGACATCATAGCAAATTCTCAACCATACATTTATTGTTGGCACAATCCATCAACAACTTTGATCTCCAAGCACTTGCAAATATACAATTTCATTTTAGGTAGCTATTTTATAGAGGAGCCATGGAGCAAAAGCTCAGGTCAGTCATCTTAAACCTGCATATATCAAGAACTAGGAGGAATAGAGACTTTGAGGTGAAAACCTAAATGTTTTTGGTTTCTAAGTCTATCTAGATGTGTTAATATTTGTACTTTTGAGGGTTTTCACCCTTCACGGTGCCTAATAGATCTGGGGCTAAAATGGATCTGTGCGATTTAAGCAACAAATATAGAACTCACTGATGTGAAGTTCACATGTCTAATAATTTGTGAACAAAATCCAAGCCTTGAAGTACCCCCAATGAGATTGCTTGGAAACTTACTTGATATTGATTGGATGAGACTAGTACTTGATGCATATGGAAAATATAGAACTTGCTAATGTGAAGTTCACATCTCTAATAGTTTGTGAACAAAATCCAAGCCTTAAAGTACCCCAGTGAAATTTTTTGGAAACTGACTTGATTGTGCTGAGAGGTGCATTTTACAGCCTAGTATGAGGGTGATTGTGGTGAAGTAAAATTCTAAGTGTGGACACAAACAATTCCTCTAGCCTGATAGCGGGTCTAGCCACAAACAAGACATTCTATGGAAGATTTCCTTAGGTTAGAACCAATTAAGAGGGCCTATCTCTTAGTACGCTTATCCCGTTTGGTGATGACCTTGCTTGCTTGCTTTAGCTATCTCCCGTTTCCTTCTTTGAACACCTGAAACAAGTAAACAACAACAAACAACAATCGTGATAATAGACAAATTGTAATTCGACCTACTTAACAAGTCAAGAAGCATTAAGCCATAAACAGTGAGATGACATATTATGTAGGAAATCAATCAATAGTTGCATATATATTAAATCAAGAAGAGATTACAACCATTGTCTTGATGTTGTTGTTCTCCTTTGAAAAAAACTAGGTTCCCACACACTTCCATTAGCATTCCATGATGGCCTCAACAATGATAGTTTTAAGGCTCTTCCCTTTAGTCTTCACACTAAACCAAATTCACACTTTTCCCTCACACACAACTAGAGAGTTACAACTATGGATAACTTGTTGATCACTCCAAACTTAATTAGCACTAGCACACCAACATTAACACTAGCTTGTGCTTGGGAAAAAGGGAGGTTTATATAGCATGAATAGATTGGAGATAGTTCCTCTTCTCAAGGGAGAAGGTCTTATCTCTTGAGGTAGTTCCATCCTAATTGGGGAAAGGAGACCAAACTGACTTCCTCAACTCCATCCGACCCAACCATTTACTAGACTTCCGTTACGAAGCTTCTAGAGTTGGAAGCTTTGGCTCGTTATTTAAAAAACTTTCCAAAAGAGCATCAACGCGACTGGAACAAGGTTCAGTTACTCTGGTCGGCGCTAGGGATAATGTTAATCCCTACATATCCGTGTGAGGAGGAAAATGGTCATTAGCGTCGGTCTTGTAAACTGGGAAAAACATAAGATTTTTGGGAAATGATTCAAAAGGGAATTGTTCTTCTCATGAAGAGGGACGCAATGGGAGTTTATTCATGAAGGGGAAGTATGTAGGGTTCGCTATAGAGGTCCTCCAGGATCATGGAACAGGGAGTACAAGGACAATGACAAAATGTTGTATAACAGATGCCCCTTAAAGCGCAAAGGTCGAATTAGAGCGAGGGATGAAATGCTTTATGAATGAGTGCGGGGAACCAGAGACTATCATCGAAAAACCTGCAAGCAAGTACAGATACATATACATAACTGAAAACTCTGTCAAATGATACATGAATCATGGTATGGGGGTAGGCATCCAGAGAATGATAATGTAAATGGATCCAAGCATGGGTGCAACCATCCGATAAAGAGGATCATATCGAAACCATGGTATGGTTGCAGCCATCCACTAATGAGAAGGATCACATATGATAACTCATGGTATGGTCACAACCATCCATTTGAGAGAGACATGTATATCAACATAACCATGTCACACCACTTTTCAACCTCGATTTTTGTAATCTGAGCCTAGGGTCTTGCTCTCCAACACGAACTGATCAAAGTACAAATTCTAACATGTGAATAGATGTGTTGACACCAAACAAGCTAGAAAAGCGTTTGATTATCAGCCGATGATGTAAACTGTTAACAAGCACGAGAGAAACCACCAATAATGACAATGGTCCTCAAGGTACTATCAACGCAATTCACGGAATGTGAATAAAGGCATTGTAGTCGAACACCCGTGAAATCACCCGATCAGAAGCCAATGATGAGGACTTGTTGTCGAGTGCGAAAAACTTGCCATTAGGACATGCAAGCTTTAAGGTATTGGAAAGGAGTCTCTTGGTCAAATTCTCGGATAATGAAGTGAAGTCGATAGGAACCAACCATGTCGAAGGAGGGCCATAATGTATCCCACATCATCGACACGAGACAAAGGGATGCAAAATGATTTTGGATGATACAGAGAATCAGGGGTAAGTGTAACTGTAGAAGGACAACTCTTGAACAAATCGGTGACAGGATTGGAAGTTTGGCAGCTTTTGGATCCATAGGATCGGTGGTAATAATGACATGGAAGAGATCAAATGGAAGGCAAAAATGAATGGCCCAACCTAGGAAGGTCAACAATAAAAAGGAGGATATCCCATCCCGACACGAAGCAGAAAGTGTCATGTTCAAGAGTGAGCTCCCGACACAACTGATTAGATTTCCAAATTTTTCCCCACCATTCCTGGCAGGTACCCCAATTATTTTTTAATCACAAGCTTGAAGTGGATAATATATGTTTCAACTGTAAGTTCATCCTTCGAATGAATCTAACCTAGTAAGTTTAACGAGCCCTAGGAAGGAGAAGCTCTTGTTTGTCATGGTGACAAATCCGATGTCGTTTAATATTTTAACGAGTCCGACAAAGGTGCAACTCAGTATCCTTTTCATGTTTATAGAGTTTGAAAAAGACAAGGAAAAGAAAACTCCACATGGTCCCCTTTCATACATTTGTGTCTCTCGAGCTCGAAAAGGTAGAAAATGATATATGAGAGAACCACTTGACCATTTCAGTCAAGGAGTACCTCTTTCGTAAATAGTGCATCCCAAATCAAAAAAAGGGGTAAACATATACTGGGCACACAACATTTCGCATCTGTTAAAGAGTTCGAAACAACAAGGGCTCAACTATCTTTTCGTGTTTAAGGGGTCAGAAAAGAGCTTGAAAGTGGACCCCCCATTTTATTCTTTTTTACGAGATAAAAAGGGAAAAATACTTGACCATCTTTTCATTTTTTATGAGTCAAAAAAGAGCTTAAAGGTGACTCATCCTAGAGGAACGAGTGGTATAAAGGGTAGTAACTGGTTC
>Ga0099853_1000038_pt1 | contig 12345 bp, 8 predicted proteins | sample In2P11_FD_77060 | JGI IMG/M metagenome (GOLD analysis project Ga0099853, IMG submission 77060) | Clean room microbial communities from NASA Spacecraft Assembly Facility at Jet Propulsion Laboratory, Pasadena, California, USA -... ... | reverse complement strand
TTTTTTTAACGTGATGAAAGATTAACTTTCGAATGTAATGCTTGATTAGCTATAAAATCAGCAAATGAATTTTCTGATCATGGAATATGAATAAAAATAATAAAATTAAATGATCTTTATAATAATCCCACTCTCAGAAATTGGCGATGTAATAAAGGATCTCTCACATGATATATGTTACTTAATTGAGACACCACCAACTATGAATCCAAATAAATGACTGACAATTCAATACCAAAAGATATTGCTTCGGATAGTAAATTAATGACATCACTGTATTCAACCATAATGTTGGATGCAAGATCGATACATATGCCTCTTGAGACTAAAAGTTGACCAGATGGATAATATATTACCCAAGTGATGGAAGCTAACTTTTGAGTATGTCTACTAGCACCATCGTCGAATGTTAGATACACCAGATCACCCATCGAAACCTGCCAAAGAAGATCAGAAATACCAACATCACCATGAGACACATAGACATAAACAAACACCTATGTACATTATTTACAAAACAAAACAAATGCTAGGAAACATCCTAGACATAATACTTCTTAATATAGAGCTAACTTATGGGATCTGACAACATATTTCCATTAAAGTCAACCAACTCATATTCACCTTTCTTCAAGAAATTTATGATGGTAAAAGGATTGTACCACATGGGTTTGAACTTGTCTGCCCCTAAGGTATCCTTATCATTGTCGTAGACCAGGACAAGGTCACCATCTAAGAAAAGCCTGGGATGCACAGTCTTGTCGTATTGGGCCTTTACTTTTTTTTAATGAGCTTGATTCATTGTGGATGCATCCTGATGCTGCTCATCGAGATGTTCCCAATGAATAAGGAATTATTCAGAACTAGATGTGTCTGCAATAAGTTCGACTGCTAATTTAAGAGATGGGATCTCACATTCCATAAGGAATATTGATTCGAAACCATAAACTAGTTGAAAAAGAGTAAAACCCATGGTGGTCTTAACAAACCTCCAGTATGCCCAAAGCGCATGATATAGCGAATGTGCCAATTGGGTTTAACTTTATTGATTGTACTTTGCAATATAGTTCTGATGGATCTTTTCACAGCTTCAACTTGTCCATTAACTTAAGGATAGAACATAGACAAATTCTCCTCCATATTAGGGTCCTATAATAATAGGATTCATAATTTTAAATTATCTATGGTTAGCCTTGTAATATTGTACATACTTTTGCTTTCTACAAAATGTTTTCCCATATTATTGAAAATAAAAAATGTAAAGAGGGTATGTCCTAAAAAAATAATCAAAGTACAAAAAGAAAGAAAACATTAAAAAAAAGTAAAAAAAATATGAACCCCAAAAGGAGATAAAAATAGATCATGAAAGTGTGCAAATCCAAATGCCACTCCTTTTACTTTACTTTGTAAAATAAGATTGTGTGCAGCTTGTCAAAAATACCACAATCCATGGTGGTCAAATAGTTTAATCTTGACTCAATCATGCTTTAAATTTCATGTTGATAGATAGAGAATAAATATCTAGTCAAACTCTTTAATCTTGGCATATCGGTAGTTAGGTAGAGAATAATAATGAGCTCGTTAGTTTAATCTGAGCCATTGGAAGTTCTAAGGTTAGAACTAGATAGCTTGTTTATCAAAATAAAAGTCAATAAAGGGTCAGCAAGCTCAAATGCACCCAATGAATGAAGAAAAAATGATAGCTAAATAAAGGATAGGTAGAAGAAGTTTTGCAAGTGCACAAGGTTGCTAATTCAAAAGCACATTCATCATGTTTAATCCTATGTTTCATGTGTAGGAAAAATTGTGAAAGAGAAAGGATATTCAGATACTTAGTTTACTAATTTCCCTTCATTATCCCTTCATTACTTATAAATACCATTTCCCCTCATTTTGACCTTTTACCCCTTGGTTTTGCACATTTCCCTAGATATTACCCTTCAAAAATCATTCCCCCTTCCCAAAACCCCTTTCCCTAGTGTGAAACCCATTCTCATTACAAATATTACATTCCCCCCTTATTAATTTCCCTTTTCCCCTTAAAAACCCACAAGAACCCTTTATCCTAAGTTTTTTCCTAAAGTCCTGGTTTATATCTCCCCCACGTTAATATTCCCTGACACCCTTTTTAACCCACTAACCCTTGGTGTAGTTAAAAAAACCCTGCCTTATAATCCATGGTCCCCACCTCTATTACCTCGCTGCTTATATTTAAATCTAATCATTATTTTGTTAATTAATTACAATTCTTTGTAATTAAACCCTGGGCCCTCCCAATCACATCCCAACTCTATCTATGCAACTTCACCATGCGATATCCCTCCAATCTCCCACTTCCAGATCCAACAATGCACAACCATATTGTGTGGATTCATCGTCCGACAGTTAATAGCCCGAGACCATGCGAGATTCACAGTTTTGGCTGAGTGCTATTTGGCTACGCGGTGGCACCAGGTTATATCGTGTGATTGTGAAAAATACCTCCCTCCATCCTAAAGCAGTGCAATATCACCAAAAGAAACCTCCCCGCCTAAACCAAAAAATGCCCACTTTTCATTCAGTAAATTTCATGCCAAGATGTAACCATTATTGGTTAAAAGTTCGAAAAAGCCCCAATTTGCTCTTTTTGCTCATTTTCACTACAAACTTTATTAACTAATTTAGACACCCTGAACCTTTTTGCAACCAATTTGACCACCTTTGACCACCTGAGGACACTACAGACACTAAATTGAAGTAGCAAACTAACAATTGAAGAAGCAAACTGATAATTGAAGCCTCAAAAGCCTCTACTGCCACCACAAAACCCTATAAGCACACCAAATCACCAATTTCCAGGTATTTTTGGAAGAACCAGAATGGCCCTGTAAATTTGAACTATGCACAGTAATTATTGAATGGTTAATTAATTAAATTAATTAACAAACCTTCCTAAACTGAAAAAAGATTTTCTATGGATCCGAACGTTTTTTTACAGATTGTAATTACCCTCCCCACTATTCCAGATCTCCTGACCTCAATCCTAAAGCCACAGAAAGACTAATTCAGTTGAATATACGAAATTATGGCTTCCCAAACCTCCCTAGATGGAAGACCTATGCGAACCACTCACCTGGACATTCACCACCTTCCATTAGCCGACAAAGAATTTCAAATCAAGGACACTGCTTCCCCTACCTACCTACTGAAACTTCACTATTAGAGTAAAGACAAGTTTTTGAATGAGAATGATGACATTCACCTATGGTAGTCTAATTTTCCCAAGTACTTGTTCTCATAAGTACACCTATTCCCAAAAATCATCCACTTCTACCAAGCTTGTTATGTTCCCATTCAAAGAGCCATAGTCACCCCAGACCAACAGGTTTTATTCACTATTACAACAAAATCAATAAATCAAATGTTGCAGATCTAGCCAGGCCCAAATGACACCCCACGTTCCATTGAAGGTTTACTTTAACTCTACATAAACTTATACCTTCCTAATAAAGTTCAGATCTTTCAAACTTTCATCATTGAATAGTCTCATACTCCAAAAAATAGTCCTCCATATGCTGCCACCATTTTTTCTGAGAAAGGCAGAAAAATTATAACCATGCTCTCTTGTATTCTAGGGTACACCATAGATGAACATGTGGATGAGGTTGTCCTTACTTTCCTTTCCATATTTTTCCCAGGCAAGCCTCTTACTGTAGTTTACAACTATGCTCTGTTCATAACATAAAGAATCCATGAACAGTTCATCAGATTACCAAATGAGGAAGTGTTCAAATACTCTTCAGTTTTATTTCACATGTTCCTATATTGTCAGTCTGAACAATTTCTAGTCAGTGTCCAAAGGTTAGACACCAAAGGAAATACAAGATATTTCAACTCTTGTACACCATTGATCCAAACACACTCCACTATTTTTTCCTATAAAGAGTTCATTGACTCATTTTTTTATCTAGTTATAAACATGCTAACTATTAATTATCACCCTAGGATCAGTCAAGAGATTAAAAGAGTTTTACATTTGGCTAAGAACAGTAGAGTGCAAGACTAGTATCTATACCAGCACCACACAGAAATCAGAATATATGGATGCCAACTCACTCCCTAAAAGTTACCCAAATACCTCCACATGATGATATTTACATTAGAGTATTTTAGACAAATCATAAACTCTGATCAAGTTAATTTCCTATCAACTAGGAAGAAGACCTAGTTTAAAATGAAAAACCAATTGGGCCCCTTTATTTGTAATAAGAGGGAAGCTTGACCAAACAAATAAAATTTTACAATAGATGAATTTCAAGCATAGTTTTATGTGGAAATATGACACTCATGGTGTCATAAATAAACTAAGTCTCAAAATCGAATTGAGTCCTATCATACATGATCCTAGGCTAGACATTGAGAGATTTGCCAACCAGTCAGAATAATTGGAAAACACTTTGATAGATGTGGAGGATACTGTAGTAGATGTGGATAATACTTTGATAGATGTGGAAAAGCATATTGATACTAGTTCCTTTCTGTAGGTTCTAGCCCTAGAAGAACAGATAAATATTCCTCCTATTTTGCAGACTCCAGCCAATGAAGACAAAAACGCAAAAACAATTAGGGCCGAAGGTTCTAGCTCAGCAATGGACACTCCAAATGACCAATTTGAGATCAGTTACAGGAAGAGGCCCAAGCTTAATTCTGTAACTAAAGAAGAAGACACCATTGACATAGTGAAAATCACTGACATTGAAACAATGGTTGGAAGGAGTAAAGGCCCAACAAATTCACAAGAAACACATGGGACTTCTACTTAAAAGACTCAACTTATTGAGAAGCAACTCAACATTGAAGTCTCTTCATCCAGTAGTCCATTGGATAAAGAGAAATATATAAATGAGAAGTACAAGGAAATTAAGTTGATAAATTAGGCATTAAAGGCTGAGACTTATACCTAGTACTTTAAGCAAACACCTGCAAATCAAAATAGATTAATATCAAAATTTTGACATTAATACAGGTAAAATTCAAATGACATTCATGGAGCCTATAGTCCAGTAGCCAAGATCATCAACAAACTACAAGAAAACATATTTTGAAGTTTTGGCTAGGGATGTTTACCCTATTGACCAAATTGAGTTCCATAAGCAGGCCGGTGAGATGATTTATTCCACCATGACAAATAAAGCAATGAATGTACACAAACTCCAAAGACCACTAGATAATATCACAACATAGTATAAGCTAGAAAAGGCATCCTCATGGGCCAAGGACAACAGAATCAAGTCACTGGAAGACTTGGTGATTGAGATTGGGTATAATCCCAATGATGTCAAAGTTGCAGAGAAATTGATAAAAAAAGAAGAATGTGGATATTAATGCTTTGAAGAAGCAACTAAAGCTGCCTCATTTTGAGCATCTACAGACCAAGGAAGTCCTTGCAATCTAATCTCAGCAGGAGGAGATGATGTACATCATTCTCCAATTGAATGATCAATTGAAAGAAATGGAGAAGGAACTAGACATCTTGATACAGTCGAAATAAGCCATCCTTGAGACAGCCACTGCCACTGCCATTCCCATAGTGACTATAGTAGTTCAATCAACCTTAGCAGCCTCATTGTCCCCCATAAATCCACTGGCTACAACAGTTCCATCTGCAACAGAATCTACATCAGCAAGGTTCAACAATAGCAGCAGCTCAGCCAAGTGATCAGGCAATTAAACTGGTCAAATCTATGGAATACATGTACATTTAGACCACCGAAATAAACAAACTAAAAGAACAAATGACAAGACTAGAGGATGAGAAGAAACTGGCACAGATTATGCACAAGAATGAAGTTCAGAAGTCAACCAGTTTGCCCAAGCTAAAGAGCAACTATGGGCCAATATCATTGACTCTATCAATGATATTTGTCCATCTATACAAGTCATATTTGAACAATATGATTTATTAAAAGTGGCTACTCAAGAAATTCAAATAGTTAAGGCTGAACTTGGAGACATGTCAAAAGAAACCACCAGAATAATCTAATTCCTTAACTCCAAAAATAAATATGAATTGCAGGAGTTGGACATAGCTGACAGGATTGGCACCATACTAGAGGTAAATGAAGTGCTCACCAAGAGGAACCTAATGATGAACCTTGAGGACAAATGCCAAACCATGGAGCTGGCTATAGACAGGTTCATGATTAAATTTGATGCTTTGAGGCAAAAAGGTCTACCAAATCCCTTGGTGATAAATGATAGATTTATGCCACATGGAGACTACAACAAGAAAATCAGAGAGGTGGCAAGAGATCAAACCAATAATTATTCTATGAAGGGGATGCCTACAGGAAAGGTTCTGTACCAGACATTTTAGAACCTATTTTGCCTTCAGCATGAGGTAAAACACCTTTTTGTGAACAAACCCATCTTTGAAAGGTATATAGAAGCAAAAGAAATCTATAGAAAAATGGTAAATATCAAATTACCAGATGTAGAGAAATTAAATGAATTACTGTAAAAATTTAAGGTAAAAGTGAAAACAAAGCAGTAAAAGAAAAACAACAGGTCAGTCAAGTGAAAGAGTATTAGTTAAAAGGGCAAAGTAAAAAGAACAGTCATCATGAAGACAAACAACAAAGGAGAAAAGGCAGCAAAAGATCTAATATCATAGCCTAATAACAGGGATAGCTTGTAGTAGTTTGACATCTGTCTCTATCTTCTTGCATGAAGATATTTCTTTTTCCTAGATTAATTCCAAAGACAATTTGGGATATTTTGTAAACTATTTTTGTATAAATACTTATAATTAAAAGTATAAAGTGTGGATTGCTAGACATTTTTAGAATTGTATTAATCTGTAACCTGAGGGTTCATTGTACCAATTTCTTCATGTCAACAGACTAAACTGAGTAATAAATAGATTACATTACACGATTCGTGTGTTGAGATCCTTCAGTGAAGTATTTTCTTTTTGTCAAATTGTTATTTTCTTAACTATTTCACAAACTTGCATGTTATCAAAATTAAATGAATTAACTAGCATTATATTACAGAATTTGTTTAAGTACACGTTGTCTTGAACAATTTGTTATGCTCTTAACCTGCAAAAAGATACCCAAATACAGAATATGCGAAGAAAGATACCTAGAACATAGAATATTGAGAGACAACAACAACTATTTTATTATTCAGAAAGCAATGTTCAGTGGCCTCTTCGAAGGGGCAACCTCCAACAGAGCAGAGCTCGATTCAAAAATAGGACATGATGCTCCTCGCAGGGAGTCTCTATCCTTTATATATGACTCATACATGAAATACCATGGATCAATACCATGGATTTTATTAATACCATCTATCTAATACTACGCCCCATTTGCAACTAATTGTGGTCCCATCATTAATAGCGGGTTAAACACTTACAATTATTAATATGGGCTTTATTTACTCTTGACTATGACTTGATCCCATTACATAAATAAGGGGGTGAGGGTGGGACCCTAACATGCCCTCCGCCTTAAGACTAGCCTTGTCCTCAAGGCTGAAGTTGCGGAAACTGTTGAAGAATAGTGGCTAGTTCCCAAGTTGCATCTTCCAGAGAGGTGTCTTTCCACTTGACGAGGACTTCCCTAATCAGGCGGCCCTGCAGGTGCCTATCTCATGTGTCTAGGACCTGTTCAGGTTGGAGCCAGATTGACCCTTCTTCATCCAATTCAGGTAGACTGGTTTGAATTCTACAATTGTTCCCAATCACTTTCTTGAGGCATGAGACATGGAAAAATGGATGAGTTTTTACAGTAGGTGGCAAAGCCAACTTGTAAGCCACTTCTCCAATGTGCTGAAGTACTTGATATGGTCCATAGAATTTTGGGGATAGTTTCTGACAACCCTTGTCTTTGAGTGATGTTTGCTTATATGGTTGCAGCCTCAAAAAGACCTGATCCCCTTCTTGAAATTGGCGCTCTGAGTGATGCTGGTCTACATGTTGCTTCATGTGGTTTTGAGCTTGATGAAGATTCTCTTTAAGATGGGTGAGCATGATTGCACAGTGTTGTAGGAGTTGATCCACTGCTTGTACCTTTGAGCACCCCTTGATATAAGAAGTAGAGGAAGGAGGGAGTTGACCATATACTACTTCATAGGGAGTCATTTTGGTGGTGGTATGATAGTTGGTGTTATACCACCATTCAACCAAAGGTAACCATTGTACCCAATGATGTTGATTTTCTAAAGTGAAACACTTAAGGTAGGTTTCCAGACATTTTTTGATTGCTTCAGTTTGACCATCTGTTTGTGGATGACAGGAAGTACTGAATTTTAGTTGAGTGCCTTGTAGCCAGAAGAGTTCCTGCCAAAAATTACTAGTGAATATCGGGTCGCGATCAGACACAATAGAAGTGGGCATGCCATGAAATTTGAAGATTTGATCCATTAAATATTGAGCGACAAAAGTCGGTGTAAACAAGTGGGGTAGGGTGTAGAAATGAGCATACTTTGAAAGTCTATCCACAACCACCATGATGACTGACTTGTTTCCTGACTTTGGAAGACCTGTAATGAAATCCATAGAAACCTCCATCCATATTGATGCCGGGATGGGCAACGGTTGTAATGTGCTTGGTGCGTTGATGGTCTCCCCTTTGTGGCATTGACAGACATCGCATTTTGCTACAAAAATAAGGATGTCCTTTTTCATGCCTGTCCAAAAAAATGATCTTCTGGTGCGAGCATATGTCTTCTAAAAGCCGGAATGTCCTGCAATGGGGGATGAGTGCAATTCTGCCAAAATGCGCCTTTTGAGGGTGGAAGTTGATGATATTACGACTCTGTCCTTGTAGCAAAGAATATCATCCTGCCACGAATAGCCCTTGGTGGAATTTGGATCTGCCTACAATTGAGAAATGAGTTGGGAGAGCCCGGGATGTGAAAACCATTCCCTACGAGCCTCTTCAATCCATTCTGGAATGGGAAGGGAAATTGCTAGCAGGGTACTTTTCTCCTCAAATTGGTGAGATAATGAATCTTCTACACTATTGCCTTGCCCTTTCTTGTAAATGATCTCATAATCATATCCCAGCATTTTGGTGATCCATTTATTTTGTTGTAGGGCAGATAGGCATTGCTCCAAAAAATATTTAAGACTATTATGGTCTGTGTGGATTTCGAAACATCGCCCCAATAAGTAAGGTCTCCAGGCCTCTACTGCATGTAAGATGGCCATCATTTCCTTCTCATAGGTAGATTGGCCCATATTCTTCCCACTTAGTTGTTGACTTGTGAAGGCCAAAGGTCATCCTTCCTGCATTAAGACCACCCCAATACCCGTACCTGAAGCATTACAGTCAATGACAAAAGATTTGGTGAAATCAGGTAGTGCTAAGATTGGAGTGGAACACATGGCATTTTTGAGAGCTGTAAAGGCCTGTTGTGCGTCCTCATTCCAAAAGAATGAATTTTTCTTCAGGAGTTGAGTGAGGGGCTTCGTTATGCGACCATAATTGCGGACAAATTTGTGATAACAGCCTGTGAGACCAAAAATCCTCTCAGGCTCTTCAACGTCCTAGGTTGAGGCCAATCCTACATTGTCTGGATCTTTTTGGGGTCCACCTTGACACCTTTACACCCCACAATGTGGCCCAAATACTCAACTTCTTCCATGCCAAACGAAGACTTGGACATCTTAACAAATAATTTATGCTTGCAGAGCAGTTGCAAGAGTAGATCTACATGTTGAATATGTGCGGCCCAAGTGCAACTATAGATGAGGATGTCATCGAAGAAGACAAGTACAAATTTCCTGAGATATGGTTTGAGAAGGTGGTTCATAAGGCTCTGAAAAGTAGATGGGGCATTACAAAGACCGAATGGCATGACCAGGAACTCATAATGGCCTTCATGAGTTCGGAAAGCAATCTTTGGAATGTCGACTTCCTTCATGCGAATCTGGTGGTAGCCTGAGCGAGGATCCAACTTAGTAAAAATTGAGCCCCATTGAGTTCATCCAGCAAATCATCAACCACTGGGATGGGAAATTTATCTTTGATTATCAACTTATTGAGGACCATAAAGTCTGGACACATCCGCCACTCCCCATCTTTCTTGAGCACCATGACCACCGGTGATGAATAAGGACTAATGCTGGGATGAATGACACCTGCTTCCAAAAGTTCCTTGATTATTTTTTTTATTTCATTACTTTGGGTGAATGGATATCTATAGGGGTGCACATTTGGGGGTTGGGCCCCTGGAACCAAGGTGATGCTATGATCATGTTCCCCTTTCGAGGGTGGAAGCTCATGAGGCTTGTCAAAGACCGACAGATGGTTATTTAAAATCTGTTGCATCTCAGGATGAATCTGCAGAGACTTGGTAGTGATTGCCTGGATGGCATTAAATTGAGCTATAACTCCATGATGGCCCTTTTTTAGCAATTTTTCCATCCTATGCGAGCTAATGATAGAGGGAGCTCCCACCTGGAGTCAACAGAGGGTATGTGTGGAGTTGTTCTACTTAAAACTCATTTATAACTCCTCGAAATCCATTGTGATTGGCCCAAGAGTGCGGAGCCATTCAGCACCGAGGACAATGTCACAACCTCCCATGTGTATGGCAAACATGTGGGTTTTCAACTGATAATCCCCCATTTGAAGTTTGACATTTTCATAGCAGCCTTCACATTTCATTCTGCCCCCATCCGCAATTTGGACTTGGAAGTTAGAAACTGCTTGTAGAAAACAATGCACTGCTTCCGCGAATTTTTGATGGATGAAATTATGTGTACTTCCACTATCAATCAAGACTACTACTAGGCAATGTTTAATAAAACCTCTTATTTTGAGGGTTTGAGGTGAAGAAATCGTTGCCAAAGCATGCAGCGAAATAACTGGTTCTTTAGAGACATTGTCCTTTTGGTTGTCCTCTTCTACTGCGTCATGTTCCTCAAGTGGTGGATCTTCCCTTGATGAGCTATAGTCAGTGGCATCAATTTGAAAAAATTTGGGCTGCTTGCATTTATGGCCTGGGGAGTATTTTTCATCACAGTAGTAACATAATCCTTGCTTTCTTCTTTCAGCCATTTCTGCAGGTGACACCTTTTGGACCTTAAGTGTTTGAGTCATGTTGTGAGCTTGTGGGAGGCAACCCTTAGCGGAGAAATTTGGGTGATTGTACTGGGCTGCTAACGCACGTTCCACGTTATGAGCTACCTTGCAAGCCTCCGTCCATGTGGGAGGGTGGTGCAGTAGGACTTGGGCTTTTATGGCTTCTTTAAGACCGCTGATAAAACATTCCGTGTAGAACACATCTGAGAGACCCCAAGTGCAGAAGGCTAAGGCTTGAAAGGCTGTAATATATTCATCCATTGTGCTAGTCTGTCGAAGCTTAGTAAGATGACCCAAAGAAGAAGATTCGTGGTCAAAGCGGTCTGTAAGAGATTTTTTGAAGTTGGTCCAAGCACAAAAAGGTCCATTGCAATGTTGATGTCATTCCCACCATTGCCACCTTTCATTATCCAAGTACATGGTCCCCATCATAAGCTGAGTCTCATTATTTAAGATGTTATTTAGATTGAAATTCTGCTCCATTTATGCTATCCATGCTGCCGGGTGAGAACCATCAAATTTATGCATATCCAACTTGGGAGGTCGCTGACGGGATTGGTGGTGGGTGCCCCAAATGTGAGGAAAGTGGCTAGACTCACCCTCGTTGTTTCCATTGCCATTATACGCCTCCTCGTGGGCTTCCTCCTTGCCCTTCAGGATCTAGAGAAATAGTCTGTCAAGTTGACTTTGGATGGATTACAATGTTTGTTCAAGTTTGTTAATCTTCTCATTGGCCATAGCTTGAGCTCTAGTTTCTACCATGCACTGATCAAATGTGAATGGTACCACCATGCTCAGCTCATCGTCTTGATTATGATGGGATAGATCACCAATAAGCACCCCAGGAGATCTCACCGACCCTTATGAATACTGTAGTCGCCAAATCCTCAAAATGTAAATGCTGCAAAAAACCCTGCGAAAATTATGCCCGGGTATAGGAACCTCACACAACTACTTAGATTTGGTGGATCTGAGAGATCTGAATGGTGGATCAGATAGCTCTGGGTGGAAGAACCGACTGCTACTATGGATCTGATGGATCGAATAGATCAGAATGGCTAGTCTGCTAACTCGGAACTGCAGGACTGATATCTGCTGCTACTGTACCCATTTGCACGAGTGGATCTGGTAGATATGATGCATCATCCCAAGATAGAAAGGTGGCAATGGTGGGAATGACATCAACATTGCAATGGACCTTTTTGTGCTTGGACCAACTTCAAAAAATCTCTTACAGACCGCTTTGACCACGAATCTTCTTCTTTGG
>Ga0099853_1000037_pt1 | contig 12390 bp, 12 predicted proteins | sample In2P11_FD_77060 | JGI IMG/M metagenome (GOLD analysis project Ga0099853, IMG submission 77060) | Clean room microbial communities from NASA Spacecraft Assembly Facility at Jet Propulsion Laboratory, Pasadena, California, USA -... ... | reverse complement strand
TGTTTAGAAGAAAAGAATATAATTATAGATACCTTGACATACCAACTTGATGAAAGAGAAAAAACACAATGAAAAACTAGAATGTGAAATTATGGGTCTAAGGAAAGATATTGAGAAAAAAAAACTCTCAATCTCAAATTTTCTAAAGGATCAAAAACTTTAGATGAAATTAGCAAAGTGTAGTGTTCTCCTCTGATAAAGACAGGTCTTGGATATACTAAAGAAGCATCTCAAGCACAGAAGCCATCAACCTCCACTAAAAGCTATCTTGATGCAGCAAAGAGCAGTGAATAGTTTGGCAATTGTCAGCAAAGGCATAAAGTAGATCACCAAGTAAATCAGGTTCGATCTATTTCAAGGATAAACAAAAGCTACAACCAACCTTAGGTAAATCATACTCAATCTACTTCAAGAATGAATGTCAATGGAAACTACAATCACCAGGTCAGTAGCTTTGATAATCGTAGGAATTTCTTTAATGGCCAATGTTTTTCATGTCATAACATTGGACTCAAAGCTGCTCAATGTGTTGCTTACAAGACAATCATGACTAGAGAAGCAAGAAATCAAAGGAATGTGACAGGGATCATGAAAAGGACTTACAATAACCTTTTGCTTCTTGAAAATGAAATATAATGCTCTATCTATAACAACTTTGATCATGAAGATTCTGAATGCAAGAGTAAATTTCAACAAACATCTTAGAAGGAGAAAACTTCATTGAGTCCCAAAATATGGAGAAAGAAAGAACCACAAACAGAAAGATGTGGTATAACCTTGTATGCATAAGGACAAGAAAATCAATGGTACATCGACGGTGGATGCTCGAAGCACATGACAGGTGATAAAGAAAAACTTCAGTCATATAATGCCTTAGAAAAGGAAAACAAGGTCTCAATTGGAAATGACACCTCTGCTATCATAAAAGGTAAAGGGTATGTTCTCTTAAAAGAAAAGGTTAAAGCTAGGAATGTTATGTATGTTGATGGTCAAAGCATAACCTATTGAGTGTCATTCAAATGTGTGATCAAGGAAATGAAGTAGTATCTCAATCAAATGGATGTGTTGTTCGCGAGCTTGATACAGGAGAAACAATAATCAAAGGCATAAGAACTCCAAACAACTTATAAATACTCAAGGGAGGACAACAACAGTGCTATCTAAGCAAAAATGATTAACATTGGCTATGGCATAGAAAATTGGGGCATCTAAGCTTCCCTCAAATAAGGAAAGCATGCAAATTCTAGTTTGTTCATGATCTTCTTGATATCAGCATTCCAGAAAGCACATTTCCCTAAGAAGGAAGGATCGGCTAGTATGCTTCTTGAACTTGTTCATACTAATTTATGTGGTCCATCAAGGAAAAATTCACCTCGTGGAGAAGAATACTTTATATTTTTCATTGACAATTTTTCCAGAATGTGTTGGATAGGACTTCTAAAGCATAAAGATGAAGCATTTGAAAATTTCAAAGCCTTCAAAGCTTTGGTTGAAAATGAATCAGATCGCAAAATCAAATGCCTCAGATCTGATAGAGGAGGGGAATTTACCTTGGATGAATTCTTCGACTTTTGTGAAGAACATGGAATAAAAAGAGAATCCTCCACCTCAAGGACTCCTCAGCAAAATTGAGTGGTAGAAAGGATGAACAAAACTATTCAACAAATGGCTTGTGCCATGATAGATGAATCTAGAACTCTTGCAACCTTCTAGTGTGAAGCTGCATTTGCTGCCATCACTATTCATAACAAAGAAAACGTTCGGGTAAACAACACTCAAACTCCACTTGAACTTTGGTATGGTAAGACTCCTACTGTAAAATACTTCAAAGTTTTTGGAAGAAAATGTTACATCAAAAGGACTGATGAAAAATTTGGCAAGTTTGAACCCAAAGTAGATGAAGGTTTTCTCCTTGCTTACTCTTCCCGAAGTAAAGGATATAAGTGTTATAATAAAAGACTTGGGAAAATGATCAGCCCTAGTTATTTCGTGGACGTAGCCTACATCCCCTGACCACGGATGTACGTGAACCACAGGGGAAAAAAAAAGACTTGGGAAAATTATTGAAAGTATTGATGTTGTGGTTGATGAAGCAGGCAAAATCCAAAGTAGGTAAAAGCCGAAGATTGTGGAGAAGATGAGGATTATCCTTCCACAACAAATCAGACTAATTCTAAAGAAGAAGAAACCAATGAAGCACCAGAAGAACAGACAACGGTGGAAGAAAAGACTCCATCTAGGTATGTTTAGAAAAACCATTCAGAGACTCAAATTTTGGGACAGAAAGAGGTAGGGGTGCAGACAAGAAGAACTATTATAGAATCTTCAAGCTATCTAGCATTGCTTTCCTCCATCGAACCTCAAAATATAAATGAAGCATGCAAAGATGAATGTTGGATCAAGGCAATGAATGAAGAACTTGAGAAAATTGAAAAGAATAATACTTGGGAATTAGTTCCTAGACCACATGATAAAAATATCATAGGAACCAAATGGATATTCAAAAACAAGCTGAATGGAAATGGAGAAGTTATTAGAAACAAGGCCATACTTGTTTCTAATGGGTATGCTCAACAAGAAGGCATTAATTTTGAAGAAACTTTTGCACCTGTTGCTAGACTTGAAGCCATAAGACTATTCCTTGCTCTTTCTACTTTTCATAAATTCAAAGATACCAAATGGATGTAAAATCTTCCTTTGTTAATGGAGAATTAGAAGAAGAAGTATATATTGAGCAACTAGATGGATTCATCCTTGGAAATGTTGCAAAACTTGTATGCAGACTCAGAAAGGCTCTCTATGGTCTAAAACAAGCTCCAAGGTCCTGGTATTACCATCTTGACAAATACCTCCATCAACAAGGTTTTTCAAAAGGATCAGTTGATAGCAATCTATATACAAAGATTGATAATAATAAATTGCTAATACTTGTTGTGTATGTTGATGACATCATTTTTGGTAGCAATGAAGAAGCCATGAATTAGAATTTTTCTTCAGTAATGCAGCAAGAATTTGAAATATCCCTGCTTGGTGAGCTCACATATTTTATGGGTCTACAAGTTCAACAAAAGAAAGATGGTATTTTTCTATCACAAACCAAGTATCTCAAGTAGATCTTGAAAAAATATGACATGGAAGATTCTAAACCAGTATGTACCCATATGGTAACAGGGTGCAGTCTCAGCTCAAATGATGAATCAACAACAATACATCAACCAACCTACATATCCATGATTGGCAGTTTGCTTTATCTAATAGGTACTTGACCAAACATCATGCATGCAGTAGGAATAGTTGGAAGATTCCAAGCCAATCCAAAGGAATAACACCTTTAGGCAATCAAAAGGATTTTGAAATATCTTCAAGGAACATAGAATTTTGGTTTAGGGTATCCTAGAGATACAAATCTTACACTTCATCCATATAAAGATGTAGATTGGGCAGGAAGCATCGATGACATAAAATGCACTCATGGTGGTGCATTCTATATGGGTTCTAGATTAGTGTCTTGGTTCAACAAGAAACAAAGTTCAATTGCATTATCTACAGTTGAAGCAAAATATGTGGTTGTTGCATCTTGCTGCACACAACTCCTTTGAATGATGCAAACATTGTGAGACATTCAGATCAGATGTACTCAACCCATATCCATTCTATGTGATAATACAAGTGCAATCAGTATTTAAAAAAATCCAGTCATGCATTCCAAGACCAAGCACATACCCACCAAATATCATTTTCTTCGTGAACAAATGCTTGAAGAAAAGGTCAAATTGGAGTATGTTCCCTCCAAAGAATAGGTTGCTGATATATTCACCAAACCAATACCCAGAGAGACATTTGAATAGCTCAGACAGAATATGGGAGTATTTGATGCATCATCTTGTTGTTGAAACTTATCTGTTTCAGAGAAAAGAAGTTATATGTGAGTTTCATGAAGCATATCCATGTACACACGTTGGTTTCTATGGATACAATCACGTATAGGTTGGTTTTAAGAAAACCAGTGGGTTAGACTTAGGATGAAAATAACCTGATATGGGTCTAATAGTGATCATATGGCACAGGTTCAGGGGGAGGATATACCTCTAATAATGCATTGTTGGCATTATCTTAGAAGATCTTGGTACAAATTCACAGTTGTTTTTTATTCAGGTGGAATAGGTTCAGGGGGAGATCATGGTTGCTGGTCTGGATGGTGATTGATAGACACTGCTAACTATCATAGTCTTGTTTTAGATATTTAGCCTCTATATCATGTATATCTTTTAATGTCAAGGTCATGAAACTACCTATTTTGTTTCCCGACTATGCATGGGATGGATGATGTAATGTTCTTGTTTTGACATGTATAAACATTTGGTATATACACACTTGGTTGGATGGATGAGTAAAACTTGGTATATCCCCACTTAGTTGGCAGATGGATGTATGTATAAGTCATGGGTGATAAGAAGGTCCCTTATGATGTATAGAGTCATCTTTTCACAAACCTTGCTTATATTCAGGGGGAGCATGGAAAACACACTTCAACATATCAGAGAATTCAACATGTACTCAAGGGGAGCATAACCCTTTGCCCTTGATGATAAAGGGGGAGAGTTACTTGGCGTTCCCATCAAGTCCAAAGGGGGAGATTGTTGGCATTATGATAAAAATTTGACACTGTGACACAGGTGTTTTCCTTGATGGAAACTCACTCAGATGACAGATCACAGTTCAGACTCACAGAATGGAGAAAGAGAAGTATATGCAGGTTCCCCATTGACCAAGCCACGTGTACACACAGGTTAGCAGACAAAAAGGCACGTATAAAGTACACACATACTTTCACGGAAGGAAAGGTGTGTACATGTTGGAAAACTTAGTTCTGGGCCATGGTATTTGGTCCATGGTATTTTAATCCATGGTATTGATCCAAGGTATTGGTTCTAAGTGGTTTTGGTCCATGGTATTGAGTAAGACCTACAACTATAAAATGAGAAGATCATTAGGCAAGAACACTCAAGGATTAAATATCTAGAATATAGGCTATTGGGTTATGGTGCACAGCTGGATCTGAATCAAGGATGAACTTGAGTGCTCGATGAAGGATAAGTTCTATTGATGGGTCAATATATTAAGGCTTGAAGAGAAGTATCTTTGTGTGGTTTTGATCTTTTATCTGAATAACTAGCTCATGTTGTAATCTATAAATATAATGATCTGGGTATAACTGATGTCTGGAAATTTTGTAAATTTTAAATCATCATTTACAGATCTGTACACAGGTCCACTTTAGCTACATGTGGGTTCTGCATATCAAAACAGTGTATACAACCTTAAATTTGATTTGCAGATCTGTACGCAGGTCGCCTTCAGAAAACAACATATGTAAGCAAGTTAGACAAATTGAAGTAGCATATACCTCATAAAATATGCTTTAGCTACTTCTGTTTGCTATTGCAGTGTTCTAGGTTCTGGCTTGGGTTCTGACTACTGTTATTGTATTCTGGTTATAGTATTCTGAGAAGTGATTGATTGATTCCGTTTTGGTTGGTGCAAAGGAGATTGGTTGATGCATATATATTTTATGTTTGATTGATGTTATTGATGGATCCACTCTGAAAATTTATGAAACGTGGTCCCTGGGAGAAAAGAGAAGGTTGTAGCCTTCTGTAGGTCAGCACCTATGTACTAGTAAACACATCAGCTAGTGGAAGATCTAAGGAGTTGTAGCTCCTTTCCAGGAGAAGCTAGAGAATGAGAGAAGGTTGTAGCCTTCTACAGGTAGAAGCCTACGTACTGGTATAATACTCCACCAGTACAAAAATTGTAAAAGAAGTTTCCTATTGAAAGAAAGATAGAGATGATTGTAGCAGGTGGTTTTCACCCACATTGGGTTTCCACCTTATATCTTGTGTTCATGTGTGTGATTTTTTGTTCTATTTTTAATGCACTTGGTTACTATTTATATGGTTCTGATGTACATATTAAAAATCAACATATGATGAATTAACTAAATTATAAGTTTTCAGGGTATACGTTAGTTTCCTTAAGTACTGTCGCGTATACACGCAAGTTTCATTAACTAAAGTAGCGTATATGTATCTGATTATGGAAATGAAATATTATTTACTTGACAATACTGATTCACCACCCCTCTCAGTATTATTTCCAACATTATAGTTTTGTGAGTTGATGTATATTTCTCAAGAAAATGTCTACACAATGACTCACGTCTTCATCATCTTTATGATCATAACTCAATAATTTGGGATAGCTATTTAAGCTACCCCAAATGGGTCTAAAAATGAGTTTTGTCATTGCATCAAAAGTACACTTGTTTCATTTCTAAAGGATCCATCCTGATCTCAATGGAATTTTCAATGATAAGTCAAGGATATCAACAATAAAAGATACACACTTGAATATTTTCTAATTCTCTCTATTGTACCTCTTCCCAAGTTAAATAGACTTGGTTGTAGTTCAATGCATTAATAGGGTGTATGTTATCAAAATGGGTATGAAAATGAAACATTAAATATTTCACCATTTCATTGAAACTTCATAGGTCATGAAAGTTCTATGTTAATGGCTAGTTAATAGTGTGTGAGGTTGTTTCCAAATCTCTACTTAGTCTAGGCGATACGGTATCCAAGATTACAAATTTGTGTTTTCATGAACATATATCATTTTGTGTTTCCAAATATGGTGAATCACAAATATTCCATGCCACTCATCTCATGGGAAAAGGAAACCCTAATTCACTCAAGACCTCCTCACTCCCTCATAGTGAATAAGAGGGCTTGTCAATCTAGGGTTCAAGTCATCCTAAAAATTTTAAGTGGAGACCAATACCTCTCATTCCCCATCAATTTTTTTGTATTTTATCAAGCAATCCCTTGTGGTTTCATTTTCTCCACCTTATTGTTAAAACCAGTCTTCCTCTTATCATTTTATATTGTGTTTTAATTGTATTTCATTTAGTGTTTATTCTTCTTGCCATGCGTTTTGTCTCAGAAACCCCACACCTTTTGTAAGTGAGAATGATAGCTTGACTTCTTCCTTGTGTATGGGAAAATTGACAATTTTGTATTGAAATTCATATGAAAAATGTTAAGTGGTGACAAAGTCATCTCCTTTCTTATTTTTTTGCTTAATTTTTACAAAGCATTCCCTTGCGGTTTTATTTCCTCTAACTAATTTATCACCATTGTCTTCCTCCTCTACTTCTACATAGTGTTTTACCTGTGCTTCATTTAGTTTTTAATCTTATTATCTTTTGGATTCTATCATTGACCAACATATTTTGGTAGGTGTAAGGATGGTAACTTACAAATATTTCATGCCATTCATTTCATTGAAGTAGGAAACCCCAAATTATTTCAATGCATCATCGCTTATTTCTTATGTATGGGTGCCTTTGCTAACTTGTTATTTCAAGTTCTCCAAAAAATGTTGTGGTGACTAATCCCTATCCTTATTTCCACTTATGTTGTCCTTTTACTAAGTGCTTCCATTTTTTCATTGCCTCCACCTTGTTGTTCAAATTCATTAGTGTTTTTATCATTTTGTGTGGAATTTACCTTATTATTCATTCAATGTATGATCTTATTTCTCTATGGCTTTTCTTGGAAGCAAAATATTCTTTTGGTAGGTGTAAGGATGGCTCCTGACAAATGTTCCATGCCACTAATTTCTTGGATGTGGGAAACCTAAAATTCATTCAAGGTCTCCTATTTTCTTTTTTATTCATGGGTAGGCTTATTGATGGATACCCCTTTCATCATCCCATATTTTCTAATGAAAATAAGAACATATGATGGGTGCAAACATTTATGCTATGATCCCAAACTATATTATATGATGTAATATTTATTTTTATTATTAAAAATTCTAGAGATGAAGGGGACAACCAACAAATTATGATGCCTTGATGAGGGGGAAAACTTGACTTAAAAGGAAAAATATACCTTGCGCGAATAGTTCCCTTTCATGTGATGGTTAGCCTTCCCAATAACTTAAATATTTGCAATGATGAAAGGTCAAGGTGTGATTATGAAAATAAGAGGGAGATAAATCAAGGAGTTCTTCTTCTTAGTTGATAAGCTTCTAGATATTCTCTCTTGTATTACTGCCTCATACATATCTCTATCTCTCTCACTTGGAAAATCTAAATTGGAAAAAGAATTCGTGAGATAATATAGATAGGTTCAAACCCTATGAATATTAAGAGTTATGATCAATAGCTTATATGATAGGAAATGAATATGTTGTAGCACTTTTTCGTTAGACTAGATGGCTCTCAGGACTAGTAATGGTCTTGGTTGTGTGTGGTAGATAGAGAATTAAAGAGGTGAGGGTCAATAGACTACAAAAATGAGAAAAGGAATCCCTTGCACTATACATGTCTACATGGTATTTTTGTGAATGTGAGCCTCATCAAATATGTAAAGGTTGATCACTAAAATTTCTTCTGTGTGTATGTAAGGGAGAATTTCCTTCATCTCTAATGTTAAATTCTGATCTGAATTTGAGTTTTTGGAATAAACCTAAGTTAAGTTCTCATAAAAGCAAATTATCTAGCATGGGGGTGGAAAACTATGAGAAAAATTGTCGCACAATAGATCCTATGATGGGGAAGAACGTTCCTCACCCTACCTTAGTTTCTAGTATTTTTCTAGCTATAATAGATAAATATTTATTTCTATGTTAATGATATGTATGACATAAATGGATTAGTGACATGCATGATTGTTTATTTCTATTATGTAATTTAATTTATTGATCTTGGTTCTGGTTATGATAACAATTTTTAAAATCAAATAACTGCAATGGATTTCAACTCGCTTGGTTCTAGAATTTAAATGAATTGGCATGCATAAAAATTGCATAGTATTTTTTGGTAATTGCATGCTTTCCATGTTAATTTAATGTTTGATTTTCTTCAATATCATTTATAACCTATAATTCCCAAATTTTTCCTTTGATTTGAATATGCTGAGGAAGAGTTTTGGGGTCATTCTTGGAGCTTAAAGGTGGAAGACAAAATTTTATTTAAGAGATAAATAGGTCATCCTGGTAATTTTGCTATAATTTTTTTCAAGAGGTTCCAGATGTTGAAACTTGGACCTTATTAAGGGGAAATCTCGCTTACCATTTGGTTCAATTTTCAGATATTTGTTCACTATAGTTTTATATTGATGATATGAGGAAGTTGGGTTTGATGAATGCTACTTTAAATAGGTCATCTGGAATTTTTACTATAATTTTTTTCTATAAGGTTTCATAGGCTCAAACTTGAAACATACTAATGGAAAATATTGTTAAACATGTGGTTCAATTTTTATATATTGGTTCATTATATTTAGGAAAAATGGTGTGAGGAAGTTGAACTTCTTAAATGCTACTGAAAACATGCATTAAATATGCCATCTTGAAATATGTGATATATATTTCTTTCTGAGAAGTTCCATACCTTGAAACATGGAGGAGACAAAGAAGATATCTCAAGGAGCCTCCGGTACAACTTTAATATGTTGGAGAGGTTGAGATGGTGAATGCAACAGCAACCCTGACCGTTCTGAGGAGAGGACTGGCTCGATCCATATTCACTCCTTACCATCCAGATGATGCAGAAAGCCATGTAGATGATTATCAATCAAACCTATGGAGAAAAGTGCCCATATAATCTCTCTTCATGCCTTATGGGATCTCGATGATAATGTTGGAAGCGAGTTGTGTCTCCAAGAAGATGGGTTTGCTTTTGCAAAGCTGCAACCAAATATATAATGGAACCTAGATCCATACATAATTCACCTTTTTCAGATCTCAACTCCTCGACATTAGATCAACATTTTCGTTGGTCATATATGGAGTTATTTCCATTGATTCATGATGCCCTATGTAGATCACTTGACAACCCCCCATATCTAGTGTTCCAAGTTGAATATCAGCCTTTGATTTGGCCAAACCTTCCAGATATTGAGTTACAAGTTGAAGATCGACCTGTGATTTGGCCAAAACTAAATTCCTCACTCCTGTTTCGAGTGGATCCATAAAAATCTATTTTCTTGTATGATGATCACAATGGGGCACTTTCCTTGTTGCACTGTGCAGTGAGGGTCTCTGCTTATTATTTCTATTGTGCTCAGTGTGATGATTGATGTGATTATCAAGAATGGGAGACAAATTGGAGAACCGGGTCTCCCTAACAAATGTTTATTAAACTGCTAGATGGAAAATCAATTCTATTTTCGCTTTGGGCCTCAGAGAGTTTCAACCAAATGAAGAAAAATATCCTACATATTTTGGCTATTCTGGTGCCCCTTTAGAACCTAATCTGTGAAGGAAAATCCATGTAGGATGAACTGAGATTACAAGAATACAACATCTTTCTGTCATCCACAGTTGTATTAAATATGAGACTTCAGGGAGGCTCTCCTGGACCAAGTTATAAAAAGCAAGTAGGGGGTTATCCGGATCTAGTATTCCCAAAGGACTAGATTTGAATTAACGACCAATAAATGGAGGAAATTCATTCAAGGACATCCTAAAAGGAAAACCTGTAGCATCTGGAATACCAGATCGGAAACACAATATACACAACCCCTATATTGTTGGAAAAGTTGAATCAAATACTAACAATCATTGTAGATATATCATAAATAAATGATCTATGCACAACCTATGAATCTGAAGTACTTATATGTAGACTCAACGGTTTCTGGCCAAAACCCGTGGAACTTTTCCACTAGATCCTCACGTCTTGGATAATAATTTGTGAGATTCACCCTTCTCCATTAGCTTTTTTTATAGTAAATTTCACATCATCAAAGTAATGTGAATATACATTACAAGAGGGGCAATGGCTCTATCATTCTGTGGGATTGTTTTTCACCCTAAGGCTCCTAGATTTTGATGCCAATACTATGGTGGTATCAAGAATGTCAATTTGGGTTTGATTGCATAATCTCCTCATACATTTATGGCACCTTAAAGTGCTTGAAAACATTGGAAATTTCTTAGGGGGGTACATAAAGATAGACACACAAAGAGTCGAAAAACGCATCTACACCTTTCCCAGAATATGTGTGGAAGTGGATCTCAACAAAGGATTATTGGCTTGTATCCTCTTAACACATAATTTTAGATGTCATATTTGCCAGAAGACTGGACATCTACACAATTCATGTCATGATACCAAGAAAGCACCTCAAAGAAAGAATAAATCAGCGAAGTAGCCCAAGGGATGGAAATTCCCACAACAATTGTCAGAAGAAGAAGAACATGATGAAGATCTGGAGCCCCCTACCACTGAAGAAACCCATATTCCTCAAAAAAACGTTGACAAGGAAGGAATTAATCATGATGATTCAGGATCCCCAACACTCACATCCCAATAGGAGATCATTCCAAAAGAAAAGGAACCAGGGGGCTTTAATCATCATCATGTTTCTGAAAGTTCAGATTTAGATAAGGAAAATTTAAGAATGAAAGGAGGTTTGAAACTAACACTTGTCACGACCACTCCAACTCAAGGAGAATGGTGAAAGATTGAAAAGAGTAAATGGAGGAAAGGGTAATCTATCTTTTTTCCATTTCAAAGAATTATTTTTTTGTCTATGTGAACACCAATTTCAACTGGAATGATTGAATGCATTGTAAGCATCTACAACATATAATTTTGTTTTCATTAATAAAATTACGATCTTTCCTGGGAGAAAAAAAGTTTCAAATCTTGGATTGCTAAAATTTATGAGATATGCCCTAAGGAATTTGTAGAAATTTTGAATAATAAACACATATTCAATGGAGATTATCTTGATCATGTACTATTGCAGAATACATACACAATACATAAGATCCTCTATGTTTATCATCAATATAGCAGCATCAATAATAATAAAACATCAAGAGCATTCACACATTAACACAATATGTAACCCAAGGAAAGAATCTCGCTAAAAACCCCACACTATCTATATATTAATGAATTAGAACATGTAACATTACAAAGTACAATGCTTATCACAAGAAATCTAGTACCAGCTCCACCTGTCACACACAATACAACTCAGATCTGATCTCCAAATCTATTCCACTGCTTGCCTGCCTCCACAGCTCAATACCTGCTCAAGGATTGATGAGAATGGTTTACCAAACTCGTATTTTACCTGCAAAGAATCACTCACACTGTGAAAAACGTGAGCACAGGCTACAATCACTTGGTATTGGCCGATTCATTGGCATACTCAATCCCTTTGATTGTGCAAATCCTCATAAACAACTATAGTCACAACTGATAGCAATATGATCCTCTAACACCTGTCCCTGCTGAACTGAACATGCACTGACATGCAACTGAGTTAACTGATGTATTCTATAGTTGCATTATGAGTTAATAAT
>Ga0099853_1000036_pt1 | contig 12451 bp, 13 predicted proteins | sample In2P11_FD_77060 | JGI IMG/M metagenome (GOLD analysis project Ga0099853, IMG submission 77060) | Clean room microbial communities from NASA Spacecraft Assembly Facility at Jet Propulsion Laboratory, Pasadena, California, USA -... ... | reverse complement strand
TCCTTAATGGATATTTAAAGGAAAAAGTGTATATGAATCAACCCCAAGGATTTATTATTACTACCCATGAAGATAAAGTATAATTCCTAAAGAAAGCTCTCTATGTGCTCAAGCATTCCTAGATTAACACCTACTTCCATTTGAATAGCTATTAAGGAAGGTAGACTTGACATCCATTTGGTACAAAATAATACCAAGATGTGATGCTAAAGAAAGAAGAGAGAGGACTATCTCAAGTATGGAAACTATTGCAAATGTCTCTTTATAATTAAGCACTTTCTTCTAAACATAGCCCTTAGCAACCAACTGGGAATTATATTTCGTAATTCTACCATCATCATTGTGCTTTAGCTTATAGATCCATTTGACTCCAATAACATTCCAGTGCTTTGGATGATCAAAAAGCTCCCAAGAGTTATTATTTTGGATCTCTTCAATCTCATCCTCCATGGCCTTTTTCCAATCTTTATTTACAATATCCTATTTAAAGTTTGAAGGATCAATAAGAGAAGAGGAAATCAAGGCATAATTAGTGATTTGATCACCCCCCTTGCTTGTTATTGGGTCACTCTTCTACTAAAGTCTTGGTTCAACATTTAAGATTCAAGATGATCTCTAGAAATCTTTCTCTTGGAAGGAGTTAAATCAACATGGTGGTTGGGTTATTGAAGCTAAAGAGGTTAGTTAGGCTACACTAGCCTAGCTAGATCATTTGAGCTAGTATATTTAATTATTGAAGTGATGCTAAGGGTGCAAAAATCATACTTGTATGCTCCCCCTTTATGAAAGATCACATCTCATCTAATATGCAACTTTTGAGAAATTGGATCATAGCATTGATAGGCTTTGGAATCATCAAAGTATTCCACAAAGATATATTTGATAATTGTTTTTTCCAATTTCTTCTTATTCTACTTGGGAACATGCACATAATAGGTGAGCCAAAGATCTTAAGGTGCAATAGATTGGGTTTATTTCCAAACCAAGCCTCATAAGGGGTTGAATGCTATATGACCTTGGTGGGGTAGCAATTCAAAATATAGACAAAAATATGCTAAATTCCCCCCATAATTTGCTTTCCATGCCTATTTCCTTGAGCATGCTCTAGGCTATCTTAGGGATATTCCATTTCTTCCTCTCAGCCACTTTATTCTATTATGGACTATAGGTAGTGGTATACTAATTCTTGATCCCATTTATTTAGCATAATTCCTTGAACTCATTTGAAGTGAATTCACCACCATGATTTGTCCTGAACTACTTGAGGTGATAGCTAGACTGCTTCTCAACAAGTACCTTGAATTTAATGAAAGTTTCAAAGGTATCTGACTTGGATTATAATAAATACAACTAACTCATTCAAGAATAATCATCAGTAAATATAAGAATATACCTACAATTGGCCAAGGTTGGAGTTTGCATAAGTCTACAAATATCAGCATGCACCAACTTTAAATGTACTTCTATACAGTGTGATTGGGAGACAAAATTCTCTCTATTTTATTTCCTAGAAATGCAACTCTCACACAAAGTGTTAGATTGAAGTGAGAAGGTAGGAATACCTCTCACAGGTTTTGGCAGTCCGTACAGTGAGTTGAAATTAATCTAAACACATCTTTGATACCATAACCAAGTAGGATCAATGATAATTTCAAGAATTTAATTATTGTTGGATACATATTCAACATATACATATGATTCTTAGATATGAGAATCATTATAATAACCTGCTTGTTAGCCTCATTGACGATGGTGTAGGCTTTCTTCCAAAATACTAAATCATAGTCTTTCAAGCATATCTATCCAATGCTAAGTAGATTGTGTTGTCATGTATATGCATGATCTTTTTATCTTTGCTTTAAAAACAATATTACTAATGGGTTAATTTCATTAGAGTATTAATCCAAGAAGGGAGCTTGTGAAGATATCATGCAAAGTATATGCACAATAAGGTTTGTTTAAAATGCCTAACTATTTATTCAAATTACTAAAGCTTATGCAAAAGTTCCTTAAATCTAAATGGGGGTTTTACTACAAATTCTGGCCAAGTTTAAACACCTAAACCCAAATGGTTCCAACAACCACTTGTTGGATTCTAAAAAAAGATAGGAAAATAGGGAAATCTATTTCTAATAGGAATGTCCTAGACCTATGGTTACAAGACCACAGCCTTGGTGTAGGACTTACAAGTTAGAATAATTAATAGAAATAAACAAGTGCCAGCAGGGAACGTCTAGCCTTTAATTGTAGGATCACATCTTTGTGCAAAGATTCACTTAATCAGCATTACTAAGCAATGAAAGCAACTTATCTTAAATCACCAGAATGTAGGAAAGCCTAAGAAAATAAAGCAGTAAGCATTCTAGCCCATTTGATATACTCCATTCTAATTCACTCAACAAGGGGGCCTATTAATTCCAATGAACTACTATAGAATGAAATAGGAAACAATTAACAACAAAATGGAAAATGATATCATTAACTCCTCAAGGGGAAATATTACATCAAAGGTATGCTACTAGAAGTATTGAATATAATACTAATACTTTCTAAAGACTACAATTATTTGATCATCAACTTAAATACAAAATAAAGCATAACTATCTTTCCTTGTTCTAAGGTGCTTTGAAGAAGCACTACTACATAACTTGGAATCAAAATAACTAACTAACTAACTGCCACAATGAATCCATATTTCTAGGATACATGATCAACATTGATCTATCTAGGATTCCACTACTGTATTCAAAATAATCACATCTAGGTGTCCTCTTACGTTGCTCCCAACTTCCTCTTCATTACTTCCACAAACAACAACAATCAATAGTATTTCGCATTGTATGCCCACTTTGCCAAGTCATACAAAAACACATCTAATTCTATTAAACAATAAATACAAACCACATGAATACATTCCCCTTTTCCATTAGATCTATTATCCCTAGTGTTTCATAATCTATTAAATATTCACTTGGTAAGGAAGGAAAATAGGGTAAAAATGGAAGAAATTAATAGTAGCTAAGTGAAAGGAATTGATACCACTGGAGGGAAAACATATCAATTTTGAGACTCATCATTCCCCCTTGCTAAAGGGGTTTCCTGTCTCTAGGAAATAGATTATCTCTTCCTATATGTAATTATATACATGTATATTTTGCACTTAGCCCTGAAATCATATGACCCAGGAAAGAAGATACTCCCTTCATTACAGAACCCTTTGTCTTTCACAAATTATTTCCAGTTCTATTGCTCTTGTGCTTTATCCAAATATTCTCATTCTTTGTAATCTATAAAGGGATTCTATAATGGAAATTCTCTAAACCTCATGCCAATCCATTTAGTACCATGTTCAATCAAAACCTAAATGTATTGTCTTGCTCTTTCAATTGTAGCCCTGAGATTTTGGATTGAATGTGGTTCCCTTTTCCTCAAAAGAACAAGTAACGCTTTCCATCTATTAGCTAAGGCACTTAACACCTTCTTTAAGTCTATATTGCATGCATTTTGGAATAATTGTATGACCTATTTTTGTAACCTTGCATATTGATCAATTAGGGCTGGTTGTTTCTCCATTGAACTCATCCTAGCAATAATCTCAGTTATGAATGGATGTTCAGCTCTCATAGTAAGGGGTTATTTAATTTCCATCTTCTCAAATGTAATCCTCTTTTCATACATTTCCAATTCATGGGTGAAAACTAAACATAATGCCCTTAAATAGACATCTCCTACCAGCAAGTTTGGATTTACCTTTATGTTCTTCGGTAAGATGTAATTATACAAATAAAACTCACACAACAAGTTTTGACCAGAAATAGGGGTTTTCTAATTATTGAATAAATTCATGAAAAATTTGACCTTATCTTTATAAAATTTGTGACCAACAACTAATAATTCAAGCTGAAACAACATCCATTTATCTCTAATCCATAAGGCATAAACACGGGGTGAATCCCTACCTTTTAGCATCTCTTGGACATGATGTAATACTTTAGATTATCATTCTTCCATCGTTTCAAGCCTAAGAGCATCTTGATCAACTTTCTCCAGTTTAGCTTTTGGTCCTCCTTGTATTCTTCAAACACTTTTTTGCATTTTTCATAAGCCTCTAGGGATTCCTACTGTTTACAAATAGGATTTCAAGAGTTGCAAAGTAATTAAAGTAAATAAACAATTAACTCTAACATCCACAATATCGAAAGCAAATTTGTAAATTTGATGCTACGGATAGCAATTTAGTATAGATAAGCTGAATATGAAAGATAATCTCAAAAGTGCTTGAAGTGCAATGACAACCACCATACAAAATAGGAAATGTATACTTACCTCACAAAGCATACTTGATAATGATGAAATGAAAGAAGTGATGAAGCCTCGAAGGTCGACATCACCTGCACCAGAAATCTTAGAGCTATTTGATCTCAAAAGAGGACTGCTGGTGATGTATTTGGGCTGAAGAGGAACATTAACAACCTATTTTCTTCATAGAGGAATGTCAATGGTCTTGTTCTAACTATAATCCATCTTCAACCAACTCTGTACCCCCTCACGATATCGCAATGATGATAGTGTGATACTCATATTAGGTCGTTTGTGTGTCTATACGCTCGTAATGAGGAAGTATACAAAATCCCATCCTTGTATGGCGATGTCAAAAGACACCTAGAAGTGGATTGCCATTATCAAGATCATATATGGGATTGTATATCTTCATCTCTTGATCCTGGAATTACTACTAGATCCCTTATTTATATAGATAGTAATATGACCTACTCCTTAGGTCGATGTGTACCTACACAAATAAGGAATGTAGTAAGTTGTGATATATGCATTAACAATATCCAAGATATTATTAATACTATTTTGATATAAGTGCAAGGAAATGTTTTATAATGTATTAAGTAAATACATAAATTCATTTTTATGTGATAACATATGCCCCACTTTGGATGAAGGATCGAAAATCATTAGGTGCATTTGAGATTTTTCATTCAAAGTAAAATCAAAAACATCATTGATAATCCTTACTAAACATGACATTAATCCATCTACTCATGATAATGCACTTTTGACAATACTATGAGAGAGATAAACAACATGTAAATGAAATATATGAGTTAAGAAACCCCCTTATATGATGTTCTCCATGTTGCCCCTAGTTGATATTGATGTGCTCCATGAGCTCCAATGATCACCTGCAAAAAGAAGATACAGCTCTAGGGTCCATAGCCATTTATCGAGTGGTCATGGATGATAATTACTTGTATACATTTGATTTTTGTGACATACAACTATCTCTTATCATTGATGGTTCTGTCTATCTGATTTTGTGGAAGCTAGACTTCCTGCCAAGAGGCATGACATAGATGCTAGGAGTTGAGACTCTACCAAGAGGCATGATATAGATATTTAGGAGATAAAACTCCACCAAGAGGCATGTGATAAAGCTGATAATCTGAACCAAGAGGTGTGATTGTTGACTTGGGAGCTGAGACTCCGCCAAGAGGCATGATTTTGATCATAGGAGCTGAAACTCTACCAAGAGGCATGATTTTGATCATAGGAGCTGAAACTCCACCAAGAGGCATGTGATAAAGCTGATAATCTGAACCAAGAGGTGTGATTTTTGAGTTGGGAGCTGAGACTCTACCAAGAGGCATGATTTTGATTATAGGAGCTGAAACGTCACCAAGAGGCATGATTTTGATCATAGGAGTTGAAACTTAGCTAAGAGGCATGTGATAAAGATGACAATCTGAGAGATAATGCTGATAATCTAACAAAACTGATACTTTGAAAGGTAGTACTGATGATCTAATAATTTGAGATGCAATACTGATAATATAAGAGCTGAAGCTGATAATCTAAGAGATATCATTGATAATTTAAAAGAGAATACTGCTAATTTAGGAAGGTAACACTACAAATCTAAGATACAGCATTGCTAATCTGAAAGAGACATAGCTATTAATCTTTCACTCTGACTGATTTTTCTCATAGAATAGGACCACGGGCGATCCTTTTCTAACTAATATGGAGCATGGGCACTCCTTTTTTGACATCTAATTTACTTGCTATTTGGACCTTGCATCATCTTTTCACTTGCTAATTCCTGTAGTGTCTTTTATCATGAACATAAATGCACGTAGTGACCCCTAGGTTGCTTAGATATGATACTTCTTAAGGTTTCTAGCATTTATGGGGTTCTTGAGGACCTTCCCATCTAATGTAGACAATCTGTATGATCCTTTTCCATGTGCTTCCAAGATGATGTATGGGCCAACCCAATTTGGCTCAAACTTCCCTTTGAGATCATCTCTAGCTGTAGTGTTTGAACCATTCTCCTGTAGAACCATATCTGTGACTTGGAATGCTTTAGGTGTTATTTTATTTCCATAAGCTCTACTAATTCTTTGCTTACATGCTCTAAGATGTTCTAAGGCATGGACTCTTTTCTCATCCAAGGCCTCTAATTGATTCATTTTGGCTTCCCACACTTGCAATTCTTTCATGATGTCCTTGAGTTCAATTCTTAGGGAAGGTATCTCTATTTCAAGAGGGATTACTGCTTCCTCCCCATAAACTAAAGAGTATGGGGTAGCACCTGTTGCTATTCTCATGCTAGTTCTATATGCCCATAAAGCATATGGCAACCTATCATGCCAATCTCTTCCATTCTGTTGAATCATTTTTGCCAAAATCTTTTTGATAAACTTGTTGGTTGCTTCAGCTTGACCATTCCCTTATGGATAATAGACTGAAGAAAACCTTTGATCAATCTTCATCTTTTTATAAAATTCTATGACATCCTTTCCTGTAAAGTTTTCCCCATTGTCCATGATTAGCCTTTGAGGTATGCCAAACCTAAAAATGATGTACTCCTTGATAAAGTTGATGATGTGTTTTTGGATGGCTGTTTTTAAAGATATCGCTTCAACCCATTTGGTGTAGTATTCTATGGCAACTAGGATAAACTTTTTCCCCTCACTAGAAGGAAGGTTGATAACACCCATGAATTCCAAAGCCCACATTGAAAAAGGCCATGGTGATGTGACATAGTTCAACTCTTGAGTAGGTGTTAGTTCTAAATGTGTGCACATTGTTACTCTCATCTCTATAGTTGCTCTCATAAATTTTGAGAAAATGTCATCCTTTTCCCATGACTCAATAGCATGTATGGTATCCTCATTCTCTATTTCACAACAACTTTGATTCTTTGCTCGTTCGTTCAATCAGATAATTCTACTAAAGCAATCTAATCAACATGTTTGTCTTGCTATTTCGAAACAACATCAAGTTTAGTGTGTTCAAAATTTTCTTCAAAAGAGGACCACCGATGGCCTAAATCTACTGGGAGGAGCGCAAGTGGTCCTGTTCTTGCATCCTATAAAGTTCATCCAGATGTTCCCTAGGACTGATACTGTTCACATTCGTAATGGTGTATGAACCAAATCCAATGTCAGTGATTTTGATCTTCTGCAATGCCTTTCTATAAATTTATGCATTCTTAGCTAGGATAGCCTCATCTTCTGAATTATAGGGGAAAAACCTTTCAGGGAGCACATAATTGCATTATATAGATACTTGTTCATCTACCTCCACTTTATACACATTTCCTTCAAAACAAAATTTAAAGCATCTATGTAATGTAGATGCTACACCTTCCATATCATTTATCCAAGGTCTTCTAAGAATAAGATTGAATGAAGGTTTCCCATCTATGATATAAAATAGTGTTTTGAGTGTCTTATTCCCAACTCTGATTGAGAGTGTGATGATCCCTGCACATTTCTTATGAACACCATCAAACCCCTTAACTCTCATAGTGATCTCCTCCCTTGAAGGTAACAATTCTGGATCAAAATGAGAAAGTAAATGGGTAGTGGCAATATTCAAAGCTGCCCCACCATCTATCAATGATCTCTTCACCGTGCTACCAAAAGCTTCAACTTCAATAAATAAAGGTGGATGTAATTTTGTTACATCCTTGCTAGGTTTTTCATTAGGGTAGAAAGCGATGATTTCCCCCTTACTCCACATCTCAGCTTTTTCTGCCAAGGCATTAACTGATATATTTCTGTCTATTGGACTATTCTTAAAAACTTGATTCATTATTTCTCTATGAGGTTCTGAAATTTGTAACAATTCAAAGAGACTAACCTTTGCTTGTGTGTTCTTGAGTTGTTCAATCAAATCAAAACTTCTTGGATCTTTTGGAATCTCTCTTTCGCATGTGACTATATCTGTGATTACTCTTACTCTCCCTCTTGCTAATGCTACACATACTTCTTCATGAAAGATCACGTTGATATCATGTTCTTCCTTAGTTTCAACTCTATCATGGCACACATAAAACCCATCTTCAATAATCCTTTGTATCCTATTCATAAGGCTTCCACACCCATTCATGGCATGCCCCTTGGTTTGGTGATATTTGTAGTATCCATCTTCCTTGTACCAAGCTGGTCTTTCTGCAGTAGGATCTTCTTCTCGCTTAGGCAATGGCTGTAATAATCCCTTGGTGATAAGATCTTTTAAGATAAATCTAGGAGGTATAGGAAACTTGATAAATTTCTTTTTCATCAATCTTTTCTGCTACATGGATTGATTTATCCTTCTTCGATGATTGAGTTCTTTTGTCCTTTGCCTTAGGTTTTTCATCTTCTCCATACTTGACAAGCCCTAGTTTAACCAAAATCTTTTCTTTCTCTAACAACTTATGTGTCATATCTAAAAATGCTAGGTGTGTGTAATCAATGATATGTGGTTGTAAAGGTAAAATGATATCCTCCTTAAAAATGTTGTTTACCTTTTTTTTAGTAAGCCTTATCTTGATTTGTTGCCAAGTCTTCTTGAATCGTACAACAAACTTATCTAGCTTTTCATCACTTCCCTATCTCATAGCGCATAGATCTGACACCATGATCTCCTTCTTGATATTATGCTTGTATTGTTCTAAAAACAACATACTCAACTCCCTAAATGAAGTGACTGATCTCTCTGGCAGAGCATAAAACCACTGGTGTGCTTCTCCCTCCAAGTTGTGAGGGAAGAATTTGGCTTGCAATCTCGAGTCTATACTAATTTTGAGCTCACATTCATCTTTAAACCCCTATAAATGTCTTCTAGGATCTCCCTCTCCATTGAATTTATAGAATTTTGGATCTTTATAATCTGCAGGTGGTATACATCAACAGATATCATCGGATAATTGGCTACCAAATTCAAAAGAGTCATCCAGTTGAGCTGAACCTCTAGCTAGCTGATCAATCTACCTTTGCATACCTTCAATTGTTGCTTGAAGGTGATCATTTTCACCTTCTCCACTGTTGTTTGCCCTTGCTTCTAAACTATCAAGTCTATCATGTTGAATTTTTTCTAAGAGGTTATCAAAGTCTTTCTTCGAAAGACTTCGAAGCATTGTTCTTAGCTGATCCATATCTAAAACAACTCACAAAACAATTTTTAGTCCTAACTAAAACCCTAGGGTTTTAGTGCAATTTAGTTTCTTGTTGGGTTCACCAAATGTTTACAAATAGGATATCAAGAGTTGTGAAGTAATTAAAGTAAAGAAATAATTAACTCTAACATCCACAATCTCGAAAGCAAATTTGTAAATTCGATGCTACAGATAGCAATTTAGTATAGATAAGCTGAATATGAAAGATAATCTCAAAAGTGCTTGAAGTACAATAACAACCACCATACAAAATAGGAAATGTATATTTACCTCATGAAGCATACCTAATAATGATGAAATGAAAGAAGTGATGAAGCCCCGGAGGTCGATGTCACCTACACCAAAAATATCAAAGCTATCTGATCTCAAAAGAGGATCGTTGCAGTGTATTTGGGCTGAAGAGGAATGCTGGCAGCCTATTTTCTTCATAGAGGAATGCCGATGGTCTTATTTTGACCATAATCTATCTTCAACTGACTCTGTACCCCCTCACAATCTCATAATGATGATAGTGTGATACTCATATTAGGTTTTTTATGTGTCTGTACACTCGCAATGAGGAAGTATACAAAATCCCAACCTTGTATGGCGGTGTCAAAAGATACCTAGAAGTGGATTTCCATTATCAAGATCGGATATGGGATCGTATATCTTTGTCTCTTGATCCTATACTTACTACTAGATCCCTTATTTATATAAATAGTAATATGACCTACTCCTTAGGTCGACGTGTACCTACACAAACAAGGAATGTAGTAAGTCGTGATATATGCAGTAACAATATCCAAGACATTATTAATACTATTTTGATATAAGTGCAAGCAAATGTTTTATAATGTATTAAATAAATACATAAATTCATTTTTATGTGATAACACCTACTTGATCTTTTCTATGTCCTTGTTATGTTTCTCAAGGACCTTTTCAGATTCTTGTTTCAACTTGTTCATTTCCTTTCCATAAACTATTTTAGATACACATGTTTCCTCAAATTCCTTGACCTTTTCTATCAATTCTATACATTTAACTTGTAAAGGAGTTAATGCATCTAGTTGTTGTTCTTGCTTCTTCATTGCTTGTATCAAGCCTTCCTTCTCCTACTTTAGGGTTTCAATTTCTCTTATGAGCCTTAACCTCTTAACTATTTTAGACTTCTTTCTTTCCTCTCTCATCCTCTTTTTGACCTGTATCACTTCGTTCTTTAATTTTTGTATCATTTCCACCTTCTTTCCTACTGCTAGGTTTAGCTCCCAATTTGCATTTTTAAATGCCACATGTTCAAAGACTTCTTATGAGTCATTAGAATCAAACAACTCCTCTTAGATGGGTTTGTTGAAACACCCTAAATCTGTTAAAATCTCCTTACCATTGCTAGAATTCTTTACACTAGTTAGAGTTTCTCTCAAAGAAGTTGAAAATCTTGTAAGTTAGTAGCTCCATCCTCTTCAACATCCTTTGGACTTTCTTGTTTATCACCAAGTTCTTTAGATTCTTCAGGTACTTCTAGGTTATCTTGAATAATTGGGACATCTTCAAGTTCATTAGGTTCATTAGAGTCATATAGAGATGTAATATCAACACCTATAGCCATATTATGTGTGGTTGTAGAATCATCTTGTTATTTATTCTTCTTTAACTCCTTAAGTTCCAAATCATCATCCTTTTCTAAATTAGATAACTCCATCTGAACACTAATAGGATTTTTGGGTTTCATATGGGCAATTCACTCTGACCTTGTTCATTTCCTAGGGCAATCATCATCACTACTTGGCAATTCCTATTCTAGTTCCCTCTTTGCTTCTAGTCTCAATTGTTTATCAAAATTGTTGGATGTCATTTCCTTTCCTTTGGAAGAGAAGGCCTAATTTTGTAACCTTGACCTAGGGAGTTCTCTAACTTCATTCTCTCCTTAAACTTTTGTTATCAGAAACTATTCCCATAAAACATTTGGATATTTCCTTTGTAATGCATATTTCACTAACAATTTAATGAGGCCATGGTGTGCTAGAATGGACAGATTGTATGTTTCACATTTTTCATCCAAACTACCCAAATAACAACTCAAGAAATATGCCATGTCCATTAATTTCTCATTTCTCAAATGTGCTAGAATTCTAAAATGCTAAGAAAAGAGGTAAGCAGATCTTCCTTCACAAGTGAAGTTCATAATAACATGTACTACATCATCATGCCATGGTGTTGGTGAGTTGACTCTTGAAAATCCTTGCTTTGTCCCCTTGGATGACTTGTTTCCCTATTTGAATAACTTTTTTCACTTGGAAGGGTTTGTCTTGAAGCACCCCTCTCCTATGCATGGCAATTATGTTGCTACCGTAATAATGTATGGAGAGAATGAAACTTTAAGCCCTTTGATAATTGCTACTTCCTCATCAACTCTGCAATTTTGTACAAAATCCTTCACTATATCTTCATTATATCCATCCAAACATTTGACAAAATCCATCCATCCTTCCTTCTCAAAGGCTTGAACTGCTACAGAAGACATATTGAAAGTAGCCATGGTGATTGGTTCCCATCTAGTATACTGTGTGATGACTGAAACTCTATCTGTTACTCTACTCAATTCCATCAATCTTCACTTTGTAACATAATACTTGCATGCATTGATTTGAATTGGCATTGTCACTTTCATATGTTATGAGTTTCTATGTTTACTCTTTCCATTAATTATAATTCATGCTAGAAATCCACAAAAATCTCCTCCCCCACCTTAAATAAGCCATATGTCCTCATGAGGAGAGATTAAAAAGTCAGCTTGGACATGAAATGAGGGAGGGAATGAATAATGATATATAGGGATTGGCTAGGGTGTTATTAATTACAATATGTAGTGGTAATGATGGGTATATGAAATGATGATGTGTAATGTTGGTGTTATCACATAAAAATGAATTTATGTATTTACTTAATACATTCTAAAACATTTGCTTACACTTATATCAAAGTAGTATTAATGATGTCTTGCATATT
>Ga0099853_1000035_pt1 | contig 12570 bp, 16 predicted proteins | sample In2P11_FD_77060 | JGI IMG/M metagenome (GOLD analysis project Ga0099853, IMG submission 77060) | Clean room microbial communities from NASA Spacecraft Assembly Facility at Jet Propulsion Laboratory, Pasadena, California, USA -... ... | reverse complement strand
CTTGTCGCGATCTTCGACAACATTAAAAGAATTTGATTGATTAACATACACCCCATACAGGATTTTAAGTAACTTGCAAGTGGAACTGGGGGGAAAAATAGTAGAAATAGATGTTGAAGTAATTGACGGAAACCTCAATTACAACATCCTACTGGGAAGGCCTTGGATATATGCTATGGCAGCCGTTGCGTCGATCTATTTTAGAAAGATTGCATTTCCCTTTCAAGGAGGAATCACAAACATCGACCAATAGAAATTCCTCCCCAATAGTTCACAAGTTACGGGAAGCATTCCGATGATCCACAGAGGCCCTCATTCGCTTCAAAATAACAGAGTAGGCTTACTAAAAGACCCTCTATTAATGGGAACTTTTTCCCTACCGCCTCCAATCAATCTAGCGGAAGTGGCAATGGTGGGAACCTGCAATATGATATCTTCTATTCAAAAGATCTTTGAAAATGATATTAACATGGATCATCTGTAGGTATTGCGTCCAAACCCAATAGAAATATTGTAGCAATCAATGTTTTCGGCATGGGAGGCAAACCCAAATCAACGCTCATCCGACATTTGGATAGATAGGTCTAAAGCATATGGTACCCATTTAGATCCTTGGTCGCAAGTACATTATACAGATGAAGGAATTGTTTAGTCAATGATGATCGACAGGGCACCATGGGAAGATTACCACCATCATTCCCATCTTCTGGATTACAAAGAAGATACTCCTAGTGACCTTCACCATCCCTCAGTTTTTTATTTTCTATCAAATACTGTAAACATGGTGGATTCTGAGTGAAACTTGTCCAATATTGAAGAGACTATCGCCATAAATATCTCGACCAAAACAAATGTTGTAGAGAAAATTCATGTCGGAAAATCTTGTTCTCCTCCAAAACTGGAAATATATCACACTCTTTTTCGCAAATTTAGAGATGTCTTTGTTTGGTTGTATGATGAAGTGATAGGCATTGACTCGAGCATAGTTGAACATGAAATTAAGATGTATCTAGATGTCAAACTAGTATGACAATGGCTACGGCAGGTGCACCCCAAGAAAGCTGCTGCCATCAAGGCAAAAGTTGGAAAACTTCTCCATGCTAGTTTTATTTACCTAGTTCCTCTAACCGATTGGGTATCGAATATTGTTCCTGTAATGAAAAAACAAGGAATGATTAGAGTATGCATCGATTATAGGGATGTAAATCAAGCTTGTCCAAAAGACAACTACCCTACACCCTTCATTGACCAGATAATTGATGAATGTGCCAGATGTGAAATCTTTTCATTTATGGATGGATTTTCCGGGTATAATCAAATAAATATCCGCCCATAGGACTAGTCAAAGATTGCATTTATTTGTCCGTGGGGCACATTTTCATATTGCAAGCTACCATTTGGTTTAAATAACGCAGGGGAAACATTTCAGAGGGAAATGAATTATGCCTTCCATGACATCAAAAACATTGTTCAACCATATCTCGATGATCTTCCAGCTCATTCGCAAAAGCGGACCGATCATCCGCAACATTTAAGAGCGATATTTCTATGTTGCCGACACTACAAGATACGACTCAATCCACACAAATGTGTGTTTTGTGTTAGTTCTAGTCGTTTACTTGACTTTGTGGTCTCAAAGGACGGGATTCATCTCGACCCATGTAAGGTTCAGGCAATCATTAATTTGCCTCCACCTTCAAATTTGCTTCAGATTCAGAAACTCCAAGGGAAAGCAAACTTTTTGAGGAGGTTCATTCCAAATTACGCCGAACTTGCTAAAGGTTATACTCGTCTATTGAAAAAAGAAGTACCCTTCGTCTGGGATTAGGTCGTGCAAGCTTCCTTTGATGCTTTAAAGGAATCCCTAATAAAATCATCATTAATGTATGCTCCTGATTATCAAAAAGACTTTAACCTGTATCTAGCTGCAGCGGATATGACCATCGCAATGGTTTTAGTTCAAGAAGACAATGGAATTGAACATCCTATATATTATTTGAGTGGAAACTTAAATGATAAAGAAAGAAAGTATTCCTACGTTGAAAAGCTAGCTCTCGCAGCTGTTCAAGTGATACAGAGATTTCGACACTATGTCCTCTTTCGAAAAACTACCATTCTGTCAGATTGCAACCCCATGACTTATATATTGTCGCGACAGTTGCTGGGGGGAAAATATTCAAAATGGATAGAAATTCTACAAGAGTTTGATCTGGAATTTATAAAATCCAAATTGAAGAAATCCCTGGTTTTTGCGGAGTTACTATGTGATCTCCCATTGTCGTCCAACGATGCAACATCAGAAGAAGCAATCGTGGACAAATCTTTGTTTCTGATATCTTCAAGCAATCTGTGGTATGGAGACATAATAATTTATCTCCAAACCCAAACATATAGGTCTAATACCTCCCGCTTGGAACAATGACGCATTTGATACCAAGCAAAAGACTACATGATCGTCGGTGATACACTTTATTGTCATGGTATCGATACAGTTCTAAGGAGGTGCCTCACCCATGAGGAGGCTGAAAAAGTATTGAATGATTGCCAATCAGGCGCGTGTGGGGGGCATCAATCTGGTTATGCTATGGTGCAAAAGATTTTACGCGCAGGATACTTCTGGCCAACAATGTTCAAAGATTGCATAACCGTAGTCAGAAGTTGCCATGCATGTCAAATATTTGATCGAAAAACTAGAATACCACCTGCACCTTTGCAACCAGTAGTTGTTGTTGGGCCATTTTCCAAATGGGGCATAGATTTCATGACATGTTACCCCACCTCAGCCAGGGGGCATGGGTATATCATAGTCACAGTAGACTATTTTACCAAATGGGCCGAGGCGATGCCTACATTAAACAACAGCGGCGAAATGGCTGCCCTCTTCTTTTTCAATCATGTAGTCTCTAGATTCGGCGTTCCAAAGGCCATAGTCACAGATCATGGATCTTATTTTCGCAATCACATGATGGTTGAATTGGCTACCAAATTAGGGCTGTCCCACGATAGCTCTACTCCATATTATCTGCAAGCAAACGAACAAATTGAGGCAATCAAAAAGGTCCTGAAGCGGATGCTGCAAATGATGATTGGAGTCCACAAAAGGAGTTGGCACCTGATCCTGTACTCAGCCTTTTGGGCATACCAGACATCGGTGAGAAATGAAATCGGGTTTACACCCTTTCAATTGGTGTATGGCCTGGAAGCAATCTTATCGGTTCAGTGTGAAATCTCGTCCCTCAAACTCACGGTCGACCTTCTCCTCGGAACTTCAGAAGAGGAGGCTTGTTTCTTAGAACTAATCCAATTGGATGAAACCCATCATGATGCTACTTTGGCTAACGAAGCCCATAAGAAATGAGTCAAGGCACAGTTCGACAAGAATTTCAAACCCCGTGTCTTCTCAGAAGGTGACCTGGTCTTACTTTACGACTAGGAATCCGACAAATTGGGAGCAGGTAAGTTCAAGTCCTTATGGATGGGCCCCTATATTGTTAAACATGTATTAGCAAAAGCAACCTATGAGTTACTAGATTATGATGGGATTCCACTGGCGCAACCTCGCAATGGGTTTTACCTTAAGCGTTACTATGCTTGACTCAAGATAGTAACCCCTATGCTTTTGTTACATTTTTGTTTTCGCTAAGGGTAATTGTTTTGGTTAAGTGATCCACTTTTATGTTGTTGCAGATGTCAGACCTATTGGAATCATTTGTTGGATATGCCGATGGAGCGAGTCGTAGTTTGCGGAACCTATCTTCTGTGGCCTGTGTCATCTTCGATCCAAGCGGCGAGTTAGTAAGTTTCAGAGGGGTATGTATTGGTCGGTCAACAAACAATATTGCTGAATACAGCGCATTGATAGAACTCCTCTCTGATGCCATTACACGTGGCATATGCTGACTTTTCGTCAGGCTAGACTCACAACTTGTCATCCTACAGCTCACTGGTATCTACTCTGTACATAATCCAGCTATCTATCGCATGTTCCTAAGGGTCAAGATTTTGGAAAGACAATTTGATTTTATTCAATATTAGCATATTTCCAGAAACTTAAATACATTAACAGACTCATTAGCAAATTATGTGTTAGATAAACATTTGCAACATTTATAAAAGAAGCATTTCATCAATACTTGCATCAAGATCATGTAACTCAACCAAAATAAGGCTTCGAAAATAATATATATATATATATATATAACTGTTTATGGTTTATACATAATGTTCTGTAACCAAGAAAAAATCAGTCAAATGACCCAAAACTCAAAATGCTAGGGGCACCCTAGTCTAATGATGTTGGTGATAACAAGTCACTGCATGTGCAATCATGCGTAAAATCCTAGTCCATCGACTCGGCACGCTAGTAGTATGTCGCTGCAACCTCAGAGGCAGCTCGTCGGTCCTCACATCTGGAATACCGAGAGTGAGGCATTCAATCTGATCCTACAATACTGAAAGAGTCTCAGCCACATCAAGGTCGCGAAGGATAGCCCTCCCCACAGCCTCTCCTATTGGAGCGGCAGTTGGTACTCTTAGACGTATTATTGGTCGAACTGGTCCAATGTCTGCATGAGCACATGATTTTTTATTAGTCCTGATAAAAGAAAGCACAAGAACATTAAAAAAGAAATGATAAGCAGAGATATGGATAGAGAATTTACCGATAGCACCCCACTGCTCACCAGCCAGCAACACCAAATCCGGGTCACCCCGGAAATCCATATCAGCATATGGATACTCGGAAAAAACCATCTCCTGACGGTTGAACCACTCAAAGAAGGTATCAGAAAAGGAAACCTGGGACTGACCAGCATGTCGGGCCATAAGGTCGACCCATCTCTGCATCCGTGGCTCAGTCGGTGGAGGTAAGTGAAGTGAAATATACTGCGGCTACATCAGTGGGATCTTTTCCAAGGCGAAAGCGGTCAAAATAGAACCATAGCCAAAGTTCTTGGATTTTCCATTTTTTACCTTGGTCAGTTGTTCTTTCATCACAGGGAGTACTGCATCACACCAGTTGAACACCTTTGGTTCAAGGCATTCCAAGGCATACTGCATATAAGACCTGTTAGCCACGTGAAGAGCCGCACTACCAGCCAGTCTAGCAAAAGTGAACAAAATGGTCCTCAAGGACCGGTCATTGACATCTTGAATGTTGATATTGCCGTCCCTACTCGGCTGAGATCCCTCTCTACAATACCAGTGAATATAATCTCTCACGGATTCGCCCCCACGGGCAAAACCTGATAATGAAAGAGGGGCACCATGCCTCAATAAACTGGTCAAAAAATAGATGTCCATGATAGTCAAGGGGATAGATTTGCCTCTGATCTGAAACACCTGGTTGGTAGCATCCCATGCATCGAGAAGATATTGCAACAAGTTGATTTGTTTCCTCATGCTAGAGATTCAGAAAAACTTGAACAGGCCACAGTTCCGCAGTGCAGTTACCGTAACTGGATCATGTAAAGCAAGCTTGTCGTCTTATTCATGCTCGCATTCTCTCCATGTAACAACCATTTTGCTCCGATGAAACTCTGCAAAACAAGCAAGAGAAGAGTTGGGGTCTTGATTTGGCAAAAAACAGGCAAAAATTCCATGAGAAATAGGCAAAAACTTCCCTTCTCACGCCCATCGCACCCCCAACAGTGTTCTGGGTGGGATGTGTACTGACTGGCCAATGGCCAAGCTAGTATGCATCGCACCTTTCGATATAGAAAGGGTGCGATGGAGCTAGGGCAAATTTTTCAAACCCCAGAGGCTCAGAAAAATAGGGAAACATGCACATAATTCAAAAAGGAAGGAATGCAACTGAAGAGTTCAGGTTTAGCTCCTACCTGGTCTAGACGGCGCTCAAAATCGTCCACAGAATCTCCCAAAATTAGCTGGTAAAAATCAAGGGGGAAAAGCACCTCCAGAGCTCCAACAAGCCAAAGTTCAAATGAAATGGTAAAATGAGGGGTAAAAACCACTTTTAAATTACTTTTTACATAATTCGAGTAAAATATTAGTGTTTTAACTCATTTCTGAAACATATATTGTTCATTTTTAATTGGTTTGATGAAGCAATTGAACGGACAGTACAACCTTTGGAGGAACAAAGTGATTAACGGTAAAATTAAATCGATGACCATTATCACGAGCAGTTTTTATGTAGAGTTCAAGCTCGTTAAAAATTAAACATAAGCAATGAGCAAACGTTCCCCTAGAGTTTAAGCTCATTAAAAAATGAACCAATTTCCAGTAAATAACCATTGTGAATTCATTATCATCAACTTTTGAGCCCTGGTCATGTTCTCATAATCACCTCCACTCTGTTTTAGCCAATCATTCACTTCCATTTGATTGTTTACGCCTTTTGAGGAACAACTGAGAAGAGTGATCATGTTATCCATCCTTGTGACACTGTCGTGATTGGAAAATTCCAAACCTTACCTGGAATCAGCTGCTACCCGAAATTATCACTCGTTCCTAAAAAAACGAGTCTCCTTTAAGCTCTTTTCACCTGACTCGTAAAATATGAAAGGATTGTCGATCGATTGGCCTCTCCAGCTCGTTAAAGCGACTGGAAGTGCTATCCCTCCTCTAGATTTTAATCCTTTTGGACCTGAGGGATTATTACACAAAAAGATCGAGCGCTTATTTTGTTCGGCTCATTAAAATTACTGAAAATTGATCCCTTTCGTATTATTTTATACTTTTTCAGACTTAAGGGATTATATGATGAAAAAGGATTATTGGAGTTTCCTTTATGTCCCTTTCAGACTCCCTAAAATTGAAAAGGACTGAGTTATCTTTGTCATTAAACTCGTTAAAACCGAATAGCGACAAACTTGTCCATACAGACAAGAACGAGTTTCATTGTCGATAGGCTCGTTAAAACATAGCGACGAGTTTGCTCGAAGGGAAAATTTTAGAACAAGCATATGTTATCCTCCTCAAGCTTGACAAAAATAAAGAGGTACTGGTCAGCAATGACTAGGGAAACATTGGGAAGAAAACTTGAAGAAACTTTATTGGTAGCAAGTCGCTCTTGAACATGACACTTTCACTCTACATCCGAGTTGGGTTGGGTTGTTCCGTTCACTAGTCATATCACCATTGGTGCACCGCACCATCCATATTTGGGGTTAATGCTACCAATCCATGTCAGTGTCGCTGGTATGTTAAAGAGAATTCTCTCAGAGAATTCACCTGTGTCTCATCCGCTGCAATACATTCATGCTCCATTCTTTCATGACTGCCACCCTGAACTCTGTATCATTAGATCATTTTCACCTCCAAAATCATTTACTCCGTTTCGTGTCGTAGATGTGGGATTCATTAAGGTCTCCTACAACGGGTTGCTTCTTGTCGACATCAGCCCATTATCCAAGAAGTCGACTTAGGAACAACCCTTTTAGTACTTTGAAGCTTGCATGCCTCAATGGAAAGTTTCTCACTTTTGGCGACAGGTTTACATCAATGGCCTTCGACCCAAAGATTTTGCATGGTGTTCGATGTCAAGTCCCTTATTCACACCACGTGAATTGTACTATAGTACCTTGAGGGTCATCATCATTATCGGTGATTCCTCTCGCGCCTATTAATAGCTTACATCATTGGATGGTAATCAGGCGATGCCTTTCCATGTTCGACTCCAAAACATATTTCACATGGATCGACTTGTACTCTGAGTGAAGATTGAACGAGTTTGAAGACCCCGGATCTAGTTTCATCCATTTGGGCTGTGATATATTCAGGAAAATAAAGACATCAAATGTACATTGTTGCTGCACAAATGGTCATCTGAATCAAAGGATGATGACTCTATCCGAATCATCAGTCTCCCGCACAGACGGTTGTCTATCTTATGTACATGAAAATGAATTTATAAAGTTGAGCATGGGAATGCCTGCCTCAGCTAGATCATGAAAAATATTATGAAGATAATGTATTGTATTGTATCTTATTACAGGTCACCTCCCAGCTTGAAAAAACTTTGAATCCTCATGATAAAGCATTTCACCCGACATCAAAAGATTAACGACCTCATGCTTTAGGGGGAAACTGTTATAGAAATTTTTGGGCTCTGCAACCCTAATCATACATGTCCATAAACCAAGGGCTCCTAAGTCTCTAAAGGTGTTGTTTCATACCCTAAAGGAACAAGGTCAGTTGATTACATCATCTCCCAGAAGTTCTCCATAGGAAACTACTCAGAACTGGTCAAAACTGGACCATACAGGTTGTTGAGTGCTGAGGGTGCGATGCATCCCACCTGCCCAATGAAAAGGGTGCGATGCATACTGAAAAGCCCTTCTGTGGGGTGCGATGGGTGAGAGTGGACAAATGGCAGAGACAGTTTGCGAGGTGGATGATCATGAAATCTTCCAGAAACTTCTCCTGTGACACTTGCCTCTCTGAATTCGCCAAGGGATGAGTAAGAGATCATCAATCTCCAAGTGGAATCAAGGACTATCAGAGAGAGGACACTAATCAAAATTCTAGAAACTAACTCGCCCCCCTGCAATCATCTATATATGGATCCCTCATCCTAGAGATCCAGAGGCTGGAATTTTGTATCTTGTAAGGAATTCCTGTTGGTTTCTTGGTGGAATATCATAGTATTGGGTGATCTAAGCTTTTCATGAGGTGAAAGGAGGGCTTTCATGCTGGAGGATGACGCTGGGTCAGAACAATTGGTTGTAATCCTCTTTGCTATTCTTGATATTAATAAAGCTACTCAAGTTTTCCTCCACATTCTTGTATGTCTTGATGATATATGCATTTGTGTGGTCAATATATATCTAGTCTTATATTGTTTATGATTGTAGATCTCTGTTCTTTTATAGTATTATGCTGCTTTGATTCCATAGGTGCTCTTTGAAGTTGGGTAGATGAAGGAGAAGCGGTGAGGATCTGTCAGAAGTATGAGTTCAAGGTAAATGATTTGATTTTATTACATGAAAATAAGTTTGATAAGTTTCCAAGAAAATTTTAGATGCACTGGTTGGGGCCATATGTTATCAAAGGTATTATAGATGGAGGAGTAGTTCAGCTTGTGAAGTTGAATGGAGATCCATTTTCGGGAAGGGTAAATGGAAGTCAATTGAAGCCATACACTGGGGATCCGGCCCAATGAATACATGATGGTAGAATATTCTTAGCACTCCAGGTAGCTGCAAGGAGGCGTGAGACTATAAAATACACTGCCCGGTTTGTAGAGCAATGCGACAGGGGGTCTGCACGAAACAGGATGGTGTCACAGTACCAAAAAAAGCGCAAAAGGAGTTTTGATATAAGGGGAGAGACTGTGCAATGTAGCCAGAAAGTAACTGTTACAGTCACTATTCATGATTTGATTGCCAGGAGATGGTTAAGAGGAGTGGGGGGGGGAGTGGCATTTAAGGCATTTAAGGTTGAATTTAAGAGTGAAATCTTGGAAAATCTGCCACCAATTTAGCATTTATGGATGGACTTTGGGGGGAACGGTCAAATTTGAATTCGAATTCGCCTATAAATTACACGTGGCTGTGCAACAAAAATCACTTTTCACTCTTAAAATTTCTGTGTTGAGCTATCGATTGTATATGAATCCTCAGGTTTACACTGATTTAGTCACTAGTTCTGTATTCGAGAAGTTACTTGAGGACACCCAACACTTTATTCTTAGCACGATGTCTAGACTAGGAGAGATCACTAGCACTGGAGGCATTATCACCTCTAAGGGAGCTGCTCTAGAGGTGATGAGCATGGAGGTTCCAGCTATAGTACTTATGGTGCCAAGGTGACCTAGGCCGAAGCCTACACCAGTGAGGAAGGTCCCCAAACCAAGAAAATATAGCAAAAGAAGTCAGTGCTGGTGCATGAGTCATCGAGGAAGCATGCTACTACATAGGCCCAAAGGAAAGAAAAGCCAAGCATGAAAGAGAAGGGGAAAGTGGTGGATCTCGAGGTTGAGGAAGGCATGGAAGATATAGACACCAATGGGGTTGGATCCTATATCTAAGTTGCTGAAGTATATCCCTCTGCGCAAGGGGAAAGTGAAGGTACCTAAGGACCTAGATGTAGGACAATTCGTCCTCAACACACCCCTATTACTAGAGAACCTAACCTTTGAAGGTCTGCGCTTGGCATGGATCCCACATTTGAAGCTAGAGGATTGGGTTTGGTAGACCACAAGTGGTTCCCTCACCTTGCTATAGAAATCTACATGAAGAGGGTCTTCTACAAATAGTCTGGTGTCATCGCGTTGGAGCCTATGGAGTGGATTCGTGGAGTGAACCAATTAGGGTTGTTGAACCTGTTATGGGTGCCCCACTACCAGCACTAACATAAACTTGATCATCATTAAGTAGTTGTTGTGCCTGCTGCATGACATATGCTTGTGGTTGAGTGCACTGATCCCCATCACCGATATGCTGATCCATTGGATCACGATATTGCCACACTCAGGGTTAAATCTAGCAAAGGAGTTTGTTGGAAAAATGAGCGAGTGCGACCATGCTGAGAAGATGAAGGACAAGTTCAAACTTGTGAAGAAGCCATGCGGATACTCTATTACTTTGATCATTGACCCTGTTAGGTTCTATACCAATAGGAGTCAGAATTTTGAATGACTAAGGTTAAGCCTTGTAATATTGTACATACCTTTGATTTCTGCAATTGTTTTCCCTACTAAAAAATTAAAATGTAGAGAGGGTATGTCCTAAAAGAATAATCAAAGGACAAAAAAGAATAAGAAAAGGTCAAAAAATGAAAATATATGAACCCCAAAAACAAAAGAGACCATGAAATTGAGCAAGTCAAAATGCCACTACTGTTTACTTTTATGCATAGTAATGATTGTGTGCAACTTGTTATTCATGCCACAATCCATGGTAATCAAACTATTTAATCTTGATTATACCATGCTTTGAATTTTATGTTTATAGTTAGAGAATAAAAACTGACCAAACAGTTTAATCTTAGCAGATCATTAGATAGGTAGAGAAAATAAAAGGATCTCATATGTTTAATCTAAGCCCTTGGATGATATAAGGTTAGAATTCGATAGTCTACTTTGTAAACGAAAAGGATTGATAAGGGTTTACTGGCCTAAATGCACCCAAATAAATGAAGAAAAAAATGGTAGGGTAAGTAAATGGGTAAGTAGAAGAAAGGTTGCAGAAATATCAAGTGATTACACAAAAGCACTTATGTCATGTTTAAATACATTTTCAAATGTGCATAAGCAGTAAACAAAGCAAGGACAATGGTTTACAACTTGGTTTATTTAACATCCCCTCAGTCATTTCACCCCTCTACTTACTAATTTCCCATAAATAAGTTCTAAGTACTTAAATCCTTGAAGTCAAAGAGGCTAAGAGCATTTATCTAACTTTTGAAGGGACCAGACCCTCGGCTTAATGACTAATGGACACAAGTGCTAGAATCCATTCATGAAAATTCATCTCCCTTCATTTCCCATCATTAGCTTAATAAAATCCATTTTCCTAAGGAAAAACTTCATTCGCCTAGGAAAAGTAAACCCCTCCTCCCCATGTTAAAACATATTTCATTCAAAAACCCTCAAAATAATTTTATCCTAAGTATTAAGTGTATGTAAAGCATGCAAATATTACATGCTACATTATGCTTAAGGAATAGTCATTCTGCTCATTTCATATTAATTTCTAATTTTATTGTATAAATCCCATATAATTACCTTTTTCCTGTATATAAATTAAACCCCTAAATTAAATATCCTAACCCTTAGTTTTAATAAAACTATATAAATTACCCATATCTCGATATAGCCTTACTTAGTTTACCTAATCACGGTAAACCTAAGTTAATCCCATCATTAACCTCACTCGATTCCCTAATCCTGTGATTAAGCCCCGCCTGATCACTTAACCTAGGATTAATTACTAAATTAATCCCAAACTGCTTTGATTAAAACCCCTGGGCCTCCCATCAACACTCGTTCATTTCTTTCGCGCATCTTCTCCACTCGACTACCGTCAGATCTCAAATGCCCAAATATAACAGACCACAGCCATATCGACTAAGCCCGATAGCCGACCTTTACCCACTCGATAAGGTGATTTTCTCCAACCCCCGAATGCTATGTGTCGTGCTCTAAAGTAGATCGGGTGACCCCTCCCAAATACCGCCCCCTCCATAAAAGCAGTGAAATGGCCAAGCAAAATTGTTTCCTCGCTTAACTGAAAAACCACCAACTGTTCATTCATAAATGAACCCGCCAAAAATAATTTTTTTTTTCTAAAACGTCGTGAAGCCATCTTTTCGCCCTTTTCACTCATTTTCTCTATAAACTCTGAAAATATTTGCAGCTCCTTCAAACGTTGAACTTGCCACAGACCTCCAAATTCACTCCAGAAGGTGCTGCAGACAACCCAACTGACCTCTCAGCCCATACCAGAACTGTACAAACCTCTGCAGATGCCGTGAACCATCAACTTGAAGCCAATTCACCCAATTCCAGGTATTTCACCACATAATACCACTCCCCATTCAAATTTGGAAACGTTTAGCCTGACAAGTATTTTAATTAAGTAAAATTAATTGAAAAATACCTTAAAT
>Ga0099853_1000034_pt1 | contig 12633 bp, 4 predicted proteins | sample In2P11_FD_77060 | JGI IMG/M metagenome (GOLD analysis project Ga0099853, IMG submission 77060) | Clean room microbial communities from NASA Spacecraft Assembly Facility at Jet Propulsion Laboratory, Pasadena, California, USA -... ... | reverse complement strand
GAAGTGTGATATCCCAGGAATTAGGTCAGTACTTGTGATTTTAGGTTTTCTGGGTTTTACCAAGAGCTGTCCATTGGGTTGGTTGACCACTGTCTCACATCACTTAGGCCTTGATCTACATACCATTTTACAGCATCTCTAGTGAGTGTGTATTGTAACAACCGAAGACGAATGGAATCATCGATGATGGAATTGGATGAACACCACATATGGAAGGGGCAGACGTGATTGGTAGGGACCTCTCCAGAATTACATTCAAACTTGGGAATGTCATAGGGAATCTTAGTTGGAATAGTTGGGCAACCAACATCATGATATATAGGGTGATTAATCAACTGGATAAAATACGAGAGGCTTAACCCAACCATGAAAGGTAGCATGGGAGCCACTGAAATGGTTCTTGAGATGGTTCCACTAGATGTGACCATCGAGGTAAAACCAGAGCCAACACCAAGTTGGTTTCCTACACCTGCAGTGGGTCCTAACATGATGACGATATGTGGTGAAGGAGGCTCAAAATCTAATGAGGAATCAGATGAAACAAAAGAGGAGTCAGTATGGGAACTCGGGGGACTATGAACTCGAACCCTATAGGGAGGAGTAATATTCCCAAGCAGAATTGGGGATGAAGGCCTAAGGGTCTCCACGACAAATGCCTTGGTGGCATAATTGTGGTAAGACACAAGTGACACGGAAATGGTGAAGGGAGATCCAAGATGTTTTTGTCTCTGTTTGGGGGGTTAAATTAATTAAGTTAAGTCTTGGCTTAGTGGTGTAAACCAAGCGCCCTTTGCTTAAGGCGTGCTTGTGTGTGAAAGTGTGTTTATTAATTAAACCTAGATCGTGTTTGAAAAAAGAAAAATAGTTCTGAAATAAACTGACATTAAAAATGGAAATAAACAACGAATTGAATTTCTAAACCCCACTCAAACTGGGTTTGCAAACACTGTGCTAGTTAGTGGCAAAATAAATTAAAAACACATGAAAATGGGAAAAGAGATCTAAGTGTCAATGTGACTGGGATCAAATGACACTATGCTACGAGAAAGTGTTGCAGAAACAACAAAAAACCAGAGAGGAAAATCGCTGCAAAAGGATAGGGAGATGGGTGTTAAACCTCAGGCAACCAATGGGACCCTAAGGCAAATGACCAAACAAGGTTTAAGATGAAACTTTGGATGGAAACAACCTATCTTTGAAGATCTGAAATAGAAAGATATAGATTTGGGAAAGATGGCTGAAAGCTCTACAAAAACTTAGACTTCTTACTCAACGAAACTCCTCCTATAAAGGTGGAAGCGTACTAGAAGCCCTAAGGGGCTAAATTCCACTTCAATGAGAAAATCAAAGTAGATCAAGGCCTAAGTGATGTGAGACAGTGGTCAACCAACCCAATGGACAGCTCTTGGTAAAACCCAGAAAACCTAAAATCACAAGTACTGACCTAATTCCTGGGATATCACACTTCTTGGGCTAGAAATTGCACTCTAGACCTCCATATCGCACCATTGGGGCAAAAAACTATCGAAAAAATTTGTCGTCTCTATCACAATTGGTTCCCATGACCTACGAAAAAGACCAGAAAACTTATGGAAGATAGAAATTTGACTGATATATGGTTAAAAAGCTTGTAAACAACATTAAGAGTTTGAAAAAGAAAAATCCTAAGCGGAAAACTGAAGGTCACCCAGGTTTTTTGGATCAAAATTAAAAATGCAGTGGAGTTGCCAATTTTTCTTATTGTGTTTTCTTCTTGAAGATGTACGAAAAGAAATCACTTAAGGCTATGGATGACAAACAACCCTAACAATGAAAATGGTTGCTAAACATTATAGATATGCAACAAATAATAGAAACAATCCTACTAAAGTGTTGATCTATGCCACCATCATAGTTAAAAAGAAAAATGGAATAGTAAAATAAGTGCAACCAATAATCCAATGGAAACTAGATATATAAATAATATATTTTATTAAACAACACCTGTGAAGGGAACAAATAATGTTATTAGTCCCCCTTTATGGGATGGGTTCTTGGCTATCCTCAAATGTCTTCAACTTTTATAGAGTCTTTCTCCTCTATAACGTGTAAACCCAACAAATGAAATGTTCGAGCTCAATGAGAATTCAAGTGGAAAAGAAAATGGCAAGTGACAGTGACAATAATCAGAGCTGCAACAGTGAGTGCAATAATGAAAATAATCGAAAGTCAATAATGAATGGAAAACCCTTCTATTTATAACAAAATATTAGGTTATCCTCAAATAATCAGCAATAATAAAATATTATTAACCCTATTCTAGAAATAACCATTTGGAATATTTTATGTTAGAGGGAAAAAAATATTTAAATCTTTATTTAGAAATAATAAATAAATAAATGATTTATTTATCATCTAAAGAAATATGGTTAAGGAATAATATGAAAATAATGATTTATTTAATTATTCCTAAGGGATTTAGTCAAACTTGACAAGGAATAATAATTAATTAGTGATTAATTAATTATTCTTAGAGAAAAAATAAGATAATTAATGATTTATCTATTTATTTCTCATAACTAGGTCAAATGTGACAAGGAATATTAATTAAACAATGGTTTAATTAATTATTCCTAGAAGATAATTAAATAAATACTGATTTACTTAATTATTCTTCATGGGTTTAATTATTAATTGCTTAAAAAATGTGGTTTATTAAGCAATTTCTCACAGTAAAGGCAATTTTACTCTGGTAAAATTGGCCCTACATGGTGTACTTCGACTTGGCTAGTAAATTATGGCTAGATGATCAATTTTTTGTAATAACACTCGGGGTCTTCGCTCCCTACCCCTTTGAAGATTAGCATCTTCATTGCATTTTCCATGTTGAATGGTTGAGGTGGAGGTGGAGGTGGAGTGGATGGATGCGGTATCCTCAGGATACCCTAACTTACCAACTGTAGCACACTTCGTGGTGTATTCATAATAGTTCCTTCATCGTCACTTGATGAGGATCCCAATAGCAAACTGTATTCAGAGCTCAATTATCCGTTCCTTCTAAAGGGTTTTCCACTTCACATAGTCCCAAACATCAAGGTAATGGCATAACTCATTTTTCACACAACAACATCTTAAAACAAGTTTTCAGAGATTTTAAATACTTACCTCATAGTCCCTTGAAGAGCATGCGCTCTGCTTCTTTATAAATGAAGGTCGTATCAATCACAAGCTAAGTGACGAATCCTCCTATTATATGATCAATCCATTGATCAATGACCTGTGGGATGTTATTTTTGTAGAAATTATGACTGTAGATTAACCTGATAATGCAATATAACTTAATAAAAATACTTTAATCTACTTCTACAATCAATTAGCAGAAGCTTAAAAGGTTTGAGCAAGATCAAGCAGAACACATATAACCAGAAGAAGAATCAATGCACATGAAACAAAGAAGAATACTCAGGGGAAAGCCTCAGCTAAAAACCCCACTATCTATATTATCATACAATGTGGAAATACATCAGAATTATACAAAGCCCTATCTCTCATAGCTAGCCAGCTCTCAGTACAATCCTCCTCGATGCTCACAAGAAAACAAAGCTTCTCACAAGCCTTATCCTCTTCCCTCCAAGCTCTTATTTCCTTGTGTTGTTACCTCTAGGATAATATCCTTCACCTAATGTAACACTGCTCTCACACACTGCTCTAACACACTGTCAAAACTACACAATCCTCAATGAACCTTACCTTGACTGCATGCACGAGTTTCCTTTATAGGAGAAAACATGCAATTGATAGTACATTGTCCTTGACATTTAGCTCAACTGGGTCTTTCTCAGAATAGACATGCATGAGTTTATGATGAGGGAATATTCAATTATCTGGAGTACACTGGTTGAGTGCATGCATGCATCAACTTAATGATAACTCACAATTAGTTCCTCAAATAGTTTAGAACTAATTTAACTGGACTTAACTCAATAAACTGAGCTAACTAATTACAAGTCAAATATAACTCAATATTATCTCCTTAATTAAGGGATAATCTCCTTAATTTAAGGGATAACTGTTGCATGACTTCATAAATACTTCTAAATTGAGTTTCTCCAACTAATTAATCCATAATTAATTAATTAATTAATTCCAAGCAGCTGGTGAGACTAATTTTGAATTTAAATCACAATTTTAATTTAAGGACAAATTAAAAAATGGAATATTCTGGATTCTATTTTTATCATTTCTTGTTGCTATTTTCAACACTCCCTCTCACCAAGAAAGGAATTCAACTCGATTCCGATCCTAAACCTTTGGAATGTTTTGCATGCAACACTTCTCTCTAGTGTTGTTTCTCCTGCAACTACGAAAACAAAAAAACATCCAACCTGAATCAGTACGATACATCGATCATCAAAGTCTTTGATTGTTATTGCCTCTGTCGACTGAAAAACTCTACGCTTCTACAGACTCAGCTTTTATGCACTGTTGTCAATCCTTCTCTACACTCTTCAATATCTTACTGCTCTATCCTCTATCACTTTGATCTCTGATTGCATCAATCCCACTGATTCCTCCCACTACATCTATGTTGTTGCTGGTCCTTTCTACCAGCACTGCATCCACATTGCACTTCCTCTCATCATGTTGCATCATGTTTCCCACTGCTACACTGCAACTCAGTTACTGAGAAGTAAGTTCTTGATCTCCCAACTGGCCTCCCTATAGGGCTAGAAACACACTCTGATGTTGAAGCTCCCTTTTCCGCTCCATCTGCATCCATCTCTACCACTCAGTCAGTCCTGCTACTCCTCGTCGGGGCTCCTATAGCAAGGTATAATAAAATAGGCTGGGTACCTCAAGGATCCTGCTCCTATTTCAACCTTCTTGGGACTATCACTTCACATTGCCCCACCTCACACCTGGAGGTATGGCTGCATGTGAACCCTCTACCCACTTCTCCAATTGTGGCTCCTCCACAATTGTCTGAGACTTCTTCTGGGACTGCATGTTGAGAGCTAATTTATTCTCCCTCTCAACCACCAAGTCTCTAACAGTTGCCTTGCTCCTCAAGGCTTTGCATGCATCTTGAACCTCAAGAGCATACAGGTTCTTGACTCGTGAACCTATCTGCTTCACCTATCTCGTGGTGATGTGTCTAAGGAAAACCTTTCCCTTACTAAAGACAACATTGTAGCCTTTGTACTCCAACATCGCAACCGATACCAAGTTCTTCTTCAGTCCAAGCACATACTTCACATCTATCAAGGTGATAGGAGCTCCATGCTCCCTCTGAAAAGAAACCGTGCCCACTCTTGAAACACTAAACATTTCATCGTCACCCATCTCTAAGCACATCCTGAGGTCTTTCTCCTCTAAGGAACTGAATAAACTTTTATCGTTGGTCATGTGGAATGAGGCTCCACTATCAAGAAACCAACCACAACCCATCATCGATGACACCGTGCATGCGATGAGGGTGAAGTAAAAAAAGGGATCCTCAGAAGGATCGGAAGGTGAGGCATTAGCTTCCCAGTATGATATGAATTCAATTTGCACCTGCCACCCCAAACTTCAAACTTCGAATTCTCTTCTCCATATTCTATTCACTGCTCTGATAAGCTTGGCTTCGATACCATGTAGAAATTTCTCTATAGATCAGCTAGCTCTAATACCATGTAGAAATTCTAACTGTGGATTAATCTGATAATGAAATATAGCTAGAGAAAAATACTTTAATCTACTTCTACAATCAATTAGGGGAAGCTTAAAATATTTGAGAAAGATCAAATAGAACACATATAACCAGAAGAAGAATCAATGCACATGAAACACAGAAGAATACTCAGGGGAAAGCCTCAGCTAAAAACCCCACTATCTGTATTATCATACAAGGTGGAAATTCATTAGAATTATACAAATCCTTGGCTCTCACAGCTAACCAGCTTTCAGTACAATCCTCTTGGATGCTCACAGGTAAATAATGCTTCTCACAAGCCTTGTCCTCTGCCTTCTAAGCTCCTATTTCCTTGCACAGTTACCTCTACGATGATCTCCTTCACCCAGTGTAACACTGCTCTCACACACTACTCTAACACACTGCTAGAACTACGCAATCCTCAATGAACCTTACCTTGACTACATGCATGAGTTTCCTTTATAGGAGAAAACATGCAACTAATAGTACACTACCCTTGACTTTTAGCTCAACTGGTTCTTTCTCATAATAGACATGCATGAGTTTCTGTTGAGGGAATCTTCAGTTATCTGGAGTACACTGGTTGAGTGCATGCATGCATCAACTAAATGATAACTCACAATTAGTTCCTCAAATAGTTTGGATCTAATTTAACTAGACTTAACTCAATAAACTGAGCTAACTAATTACAACTCAAATATAACTCAATCTTATCTCCTTAATGAAGGGATAATCTCCTTAATTTAAGGGATAACTATTGCATGAATTCAGAAAGACTTCTAATTTGAATTTATCCAACTAATTAATCGATAATTAATTAATTCCAGGCAGCTGGTGAGACTAAATTCGAATTTAATTTACAATTTTAATTCAAGGACAAATTAAAATTGGAATATTCTAGATTCTATTTTTATCATTTCTTGTTGCTATTTTCAACAATTTTCTAAAGCTTCCAAGCGCCTCACCAGCTCTATCGTCCACACAATAGGAGCATCAAGACTCCACGTACCTGACTGTCCACTAATTTAGATAGCCATTCATGCAATTCACAAGGGAATAAACATAAAAAGGCTTTGGTTTTGTCTGTGTACAGGTATCTATTCAACCATTTTTTCCTTGGATAATCGCAGGATTCTGTTCTCTTGAGCTACAAACGCGTGTATCTTCTGATCGAGCCACTACTCAATTTCTTTCTTAGCAGGGAATCACTTATTAGACATCACCCATTCCTTAGATAGATCCTAGTCCTGGCAACATAACAATTTGTTGGCTTGATGGGGCCTGACCCGGGTTCAACGTTATCTGCACCAACCAACAAAACCCTAAGTTGTTGGGCGTTTCAGAAACAACCCACGTAATGAAGGTTACAGTCTCGCCTGAAGCAATATTAGGGGATGTTAGAACTAGGTTTCTACGTCCACAGTCTTGTGTGATGGTTTCCAGATACCCTTGTGGCTTAGATATTCCTTGCACAAATCTAATCCTTTCAATAGATAACTATTGCAAATCTATCTAAACGACTTTCAGAATTTTGCAAAGGTACTTAGTTATACTTATTATGCATAAATATTACAGATCTACCAGTTTCACGTAGTAAATAAGCATTAATTTATATTAAACAGATTACAAAGTGAAGATACATAAACTTTTCAAAAGTAAATAAAAGGACACAGATGCTTCAATTTCGGCTCAAAACAATCTTTATTAAATAGAAACGTTTAGATACATACTTATTATCCTGACACACTCAGTTGCAAGGGCTCACGCACTCAGCCTACAGAATTACCAACGTCTTTGCGCACTCAACTACAAGAGCCTTCCCCTTTCACCTGAGTACAGGAAACAAACCTTTCCTACCTTTACACCTTGCCCTTACAATGATTCTTCCAGTTCTATTTTTATCTAAGACTCGATATGACTCAACTTTATATAGCCTTTTATTTACAATACCCTATTCTGCGGACCATGGGCGGGTCTCAAAACAACTCTGTCTCCTACCCAACTAAGGGATTAAAGCCCCTTTGACTCTTACTAGCTTCGTGCTCCACTTCCACATTTTGCAAAGACTTTACATTTGCTACAAAATATAATACAAAATTGACTAAAAAATTAACAAAATTGACCCCAGGGACCTTATCCCAATAGATGGCATATATATGGTAAGTCTAGCGTAATATTTGACATGCAGATATGCTTGACATGGCAAGATAGATGTCATACATGGTGATTCTGACATAATATATATTTATGGCATGGCGGGTCCATTTTCCTAATGTGACAAACAATAACACACTCCATAATACACAATATGACATGGTGAATTGAGACACGTAGTGTATGTAGACTAGATGACATGGCATAATAAATGACATGTCATCATGGTGACATGGACATGTGGCATGCTAAATAGCAATTTTGAGAGACCAATAGGGCCAATTTTGAGTGACATGTGTCACCACTAAAGGGGTGCCACATGGCATAATGACATCATTCTTACATAAACAATTGGTTGACCATGGACATCTAATTCCCTGGTCATATGGCACAGTCAAATGAGAAAGAAACATGGAAGAGTCTCAGTCATGTGATACGACCATATGGGTTAGCTCCATTGGTGGTTGGTGATATGAGTTGGTTCCATTAGCGCCCCACCCCCTCCCCAACATGTATATATGTATATATAAATATATATATATATATATATATATATATATATATATATATATATGTATGTGTGTGTGTGACAATCAATGGCATTGCAACATTAATAGCTTGACATAGTTGTGAAAAAAATATATTTGTAGTTTCGTGTTTTGAATAGGTTGACTCTAGGGCATGTTTCTCATGTCATGGTATATATGTACATTTTGTAGTGATGTTCTATGTGAACTAAGCATATAGGTGAGTTGGGGTTAGGGTTTTTTTGTTCTATGGTGGTCATGAGTTAGAGTCTGGTTGGACTAGCTAAAGTTGGAAACACTTTTTTTTTGTTGGATTGATTGTGCACCAAAAGGGTGCATTTTGTCAAACTATGCAACAAAGAAGTGAATTTTGTTGACCATGGATCAAAATGGTACATTTTGTCGACCCATTAGAGTCATTTTATTGAATTTTTTATTTTTATAAATTTCTATGAGTCATTGTAATGCCCAAATTGATTTTTGAAAAGGGGAAATGGCAAGAATTTATTTGTGATTTGAAAGGGGGACATGAAAAGTCATGAAGATTTTTTTTGTTAGGCAAAGAGGCTATATTTGTTTTCTTGTTATCAAAATGTTTTATGGATTATGAACATGATTATTCTTGATGTTCATAATAAGAAAGAAACAAGATGTTATTATTGATGATTGTAGAACATCACCGAGGTTGCATTGATATGATTATATTTGTAAGGGGAATTTATTGTGTTTTTAGTGTGTGGATCCAGTTTGAATGATTGTGAAGGGTGTTCCACTATGATTTGGTGAAGGAGGTTGGTGGCTCATTAGTTTTGAGTCTATAGAAGAAATGGTGGCTAATTAGATTGAAACCTAAATCAGGTTCAAACCTATAGCAAGTTTGTGCTGCATATTTTTGGGGGTTGGTTCCTACAAATTAATGTAATGAAAGATTGAAGAAGATAAGAAGATTTGTGTTTTTCTCCCACAAATATTTCCACGTATATTTTTGTGTTCATGTGTATTTATGTGATAGTTGATTTTATTGATGCACCATTATGCTTTCAATTATGATAAATTGTGAAATTGTTTGAATTGATTAAATTTCCCCAAGAATTGACTTATGCCTTATTCAAATGAAGAAATTCAAATTTCCACTTTAGCAGGATGAGCTAGAAAGCAATTAGGAGGAGTGACATGGTCAAACCACTCAATTAAGTTAGTCAATTCGAGTTGGTTGGCTAGTATTAGAGTTGTGTGCAAGTTGGTCGTTGAGATCTACTTGTCTAGAGGTGTTATCTTTAGTGAAAATTAGTTAGTTGAGCTCTAGTCTAGAATAGAGTTAGTATGATTTCAGTTGATTAGTTATAACTGTAGTTAACTCATTGAAATCTCAATTAACTAGCCAATTCACTAAAAATAACCCTAGTCATGCATGCAATTTGAATTGCCTAGTGATGTGGAGGGAAAAGGCACAATTTTAATTCTATTGTATATTATTTCGAGTGTACATAGTTTATGCAAGCATGTTAGCTTATTCTCTTGGGATTTGTGCAAGGAAATAGGAGTTTTCCCTATTCTTTAGGAGCAAGAATTGTGCAAAGGAATAGGAAGAAGTAGGAGGCCTATTTTGGCCAAGTATTGGCTAGAGAAGAGTTAGGAGGAGATCATAATTGTAGTGCAATTGAGCTTCAAATGTTGAATCATTGATTGTAATAGATCATTGTTCTCATATGATATAATACAAATAGAGGAGGGGTACACCTTGGATGCAACATGGGTATACCTTGAATGCAAAATGAAATTCCACATCCAATGAGTGCTCCCGATCAATATTTGAGTAAAATCGCAGGGAGATAAGTTGAAAATACGAGTTGATAAAGTTAATTTTTTTTTTTTTTTTACTCCAAAAATGGTGAATCATCCCCCATGGTTAACATCATCATATTGAACCCTATTGTTTCTTATAAAGTTTATTTTTGTTGTACATTTTTGTTTTGAGGCCCATTTTTTACCTCAAAATTTCTCCAATGTTCTACCCATATCTCCGATCATATCCATGAATGGAGATGAAAACATAAGTTATTAAAGGCACCGATTCTAGATTACCTTCTCACTAATTGGTTTTGAAAATATCTCTTACCTACCATCACAAAGGACCTTTCAATATTTGGAGCTATTACAAAATACCAAGTCATTAGACATACCAAACATCTGGATCTTATCTATTCACAATTGGGCACCCTTTATGACATGATCACTAATTCTCCTTGAACTTCAAATTTTCCTACCACTCCCCAGCCTAGTCTGCATGCTGACAGTTTCATTATTGTTATGACTGCAACTGTTGTAAACCAGTTGAGTGGGAAAGTAACTCAGTTATCCATTATTGTTGCCCCCACTTCAACTACAAAGGCTCACCCAATTGCCCCTCCAACCATTGCAATTAAATCTTTGAATTTTGCACAATAAACTAGTGGTAACAAAAAGAAGAACAAAAAGAGAAAAGGAGCAACAACCTAGCTGTTAATTTTAGGTATGTTCTATGCTAGAGAAATTTATTTAAATTTTCACAATGAGCTCAATATCTTTTCTAGATTAGAAATCACATCAGCATTAAAGTAAACTACAGATAGAACATAAATATAAATCACAGAAGACAAGCCAAGACAAGAGGACACAATCTGTAGCGCTAGCCAGGGACAAACCCCACAATGTGGGGAAACCCTTGGTCAATTCTTCTTTTATGTTCTTCAAAGTTCAGCAGAGAAAGTAAGAGGGATAGTACATTTACAATAGAAGTCAACACTTTGACATATCTTATAACAATGAGATTAGTTGAAGACATTCTACTTCAACTGATTCTCCAAGGTGACGGCTTCACCTATCGTAGTGCTACCTTTCATCCAATTTGTGCACATAACTTTGTGACACCATGCTGTACTGTCACACATGTTGAACCTTGATGACTGAGCTACTCCTGCTCTTATCATCATGCTGCTCATTATTTATCATTCCCACTGTCTCATTCATCATCATGCTGCCCTTGCTCATGTGCCCATCATGCATCATCATGCTACCTCATACATCAGCATGATGTTCATTACAAAGATGGTCTCTACATATTCTTCAAGCCTTGCAACTACACTTACTATAGATTATGTAGCATCATGATATGAGACCGTTCATTCTTGTCATTCTTTATCACTATGCTGAGGTCATGGAAGTGCATTTCTGTGGGGTCACTAGAATCCATCTCATCATAATTATGACGGGATTATGACTGTATCTAGTGAGTAGGCTGAGACAAAGAGTATCACTAGACTCTTGTCTTCATAAGTATGCCTGAGACTGATATGAATTCATGACAATGTATCTACATGAGTGTGTATAAGGTGTCTTCATGACAGCGTATAGGTGTTGTGCATACATAACTGTGTATGCATATAAGGCTGTGTATAAGGTGACAGCATATAGACTGTCCACAATGTGTGTATAGTTCATTGCCAACGGATTAAGGCATCACGTAGATGTTTCCATTTCCTGTGTATTAGTGACAGTATATGACCAGCATATAAATGTTTCCATGGTTGTGTATGAATGTCATTATTGACTGCGTGTAACTTCGGTTCCTCTTCATGATAGCAAATAACTATGGCTACTTGTCTTTACAGCGGTTCCATATACCCTGCGGCTTCATATACCTTGGCTCTCTGCGGCTCCTTAACCCTACTGTGGCCCACTAATCTATTGCTCCTTAACCTCCATTGATTGTGGCTTACTATGGCTGCTCTTCCTCTTATGACTACGGCTGACTATGGCCTTTTCTTTATTACTGTGGCTACCATCTGTGACTGACTTTCACTGTGTATAAGGAGTCTACAAGACTGCGTATGAATGTCTCCATCTTTGACTACGTAAGGGCTTCTTAGACAGTTTGTTAGGGTATGTTATCTCCCTTAACTGCAAATGGGATCTCCCTTCATCTACGTCTTAATGACTGTGATTTAGGGCCTCATTTGTAGGCCAACATATTACCCTTGGTGTCTCTCTCCTTTACCAGAAACCCAAGACGTGGAGAGGAGGAGATCACCTCAAGTATACATGTCAAAAATGACTTCATGTCCTTACCAATTTATACTAAAACATGGATGATGAATAGACACATCTATGGGGCTTCTGAGCCTATAGAAGAAATGGTGGCTAATTAGATTGAAACCTAAATCAGGTTCAAACCTATAGCAAGTTTGTGCTGCATATTTTTGGGGGTTGGTTCCTACAAATTAATGTAATGAAAGATTG
>Ga0099853_1000032_pt1 | contig 12786 bp, 9 predicted proteins | sample In2P11_FD_77060 | JGI IMG/M metagenome (GOLD analysis project Ga0099853, IMG submission 77060) | Clean room microbial communities from NASA Spacecraft Assembly Facility at Jet Propulsion Laboratory, Pasadena, California, USA -... ... | reverse complement strand
TTCTTCTTCTTCTTTCTTTCTCCAGAAGTTCCACCTCTCCCTTTTTCTTGCTTTTTTTTTCCCCTTTTTTCTTTTCTGTCTCTTTCTCTTCTCCTTTTCTTTCTTCTTTTTTTTTTCCCTGTCTCTCTCCTTCTGTGTCTTTTTTTTTCCCTCCGCCTAGGCCGTTGCCATTGAGATTGGCTGTCACCGTGGAGTTCAGCCTCGCCGTGGAGTTCAGCCTCGCCGATGAGGTCGTCGCCGTGGAGATTCTGATCTCCCTCTTTTTTTTTTTTCCCCCTTCGGTTGTGGATTCCATGTGATTGTGATTATGGGTGAGTTGGTTCTTTTTCAAGCTCTTTTTTTTGGGATAGTTTTGTGTTGATTTTGGGGATTTTTTTAAAAGTAGTATTGGGTGGTGGTGGCGGTGGCTGGTGGATTTTTGTTGATGGTGGTGGGTTTTACCTGTGGGTGGTGGTGGCGGGCTGTGTTGTGTATCAATGTATGGTGGGGTTTTGTTGAAGGTTTTGAGTTTTTTTTCTCTCTTTTGTTGAGGTTTTTGGATTTGGAATTTGTTGGAGGACCGGTGATTGTGGTTGTAGTTTGTGGCGGTGGTTGTAGCAGTGGTTCTTGGTTCTTGGTTGGTGGTGACTGCTGGGGTTGTGTTTGTATATTGTTGGTTTTTGAGTAAATATATTATTTTAATGTGTTGTATATATTATTTTAATGTTTAGAATGAAAAAATAGAACATCTAATAAATGGTATATTGTAAAATGATGTGGTAAAATAGTAAAGTAAACTTTTGGTGTGTCAACATGACATTTATTATGAGAGAGCTGATGAGAATGCTCTAATGAGTTGTCTTCGTGAGAAAGAACTGTCAACATTTTGACAAAGCTGCCCCATTTCGTGATACACCTTCGTATACATTTTGAATTAAAAAAAAAAATTGGGTTAATTTTTTTGAATAAATATTTCTACTTATTAGTTATTTACACTTAAAAATAATAATGAAAAAAAATTATTAAAAAAAATGCTTTCTTCGTTTGCCGACAAAAATAGTAAAATTAGTGTGTACGGTTTACCCACACTGCCATACTTTGAGGCTGACCAATTTTTTTAAAGCATTGTTAGGTCTTCTTTCACATTGGATTACACATCATCTTTAATCAATAATCATAGGTTAAATATAGACATTTTCGGGATTAAAAAAATAGATACCTAACGTGGAAGTGTCCTCCCAGAATAGTGTTATGGGGAGTCTTTTGGCTAAATATTGCAAAAAAAGAAATTTATTGTTGTTATAGACACTGTTCAAAGTTATTTAGCAAAACAAGGAGAGAGGCTGAATTTTGGCAACACCGTTGCCGAAATTGTAAGAAATAGTATGAGAGAAAAGAAAGTTGAGTGACGTGACTGGAAGGGAGAAAAAATGAATTTCGGTAATGATATTATCGAAATTCATTGCACTGCCCAAGCTCTACCCGTGAAGTGCCCCAGTGGGAGTGTTCGAATGATTTACCAATTGTGGCAACCAAGTTGCCGAAAATTGGAGGAAAAAAAAAGTGGTTGCCGAAATCTAGAAAGGAATTAAAAAAAAAGGTTTTACGTCCACAATATTTTTACAACATTTTCACAACAAATCACGAGTGATTAGTTGTTATTAGTTCAAATTTGAATTTAATACTGAGATTACTTTTTTAATCTAACAATAACAACCAGTAACAACCTGTCATTTAGAATTTGTTGTAAAAATGTTGTAAAAATGGTGTGCACATATCATTTCTCAAAATAAAAAAAATAAAAAAATAAAAAAAAAGTGGCAATTGATTTGTGGCAATGGTATTGCTGAAATAGAGGGAACATTTTTTTTTGTGTGGGAATGAATTTGTGGCAATGACAATGCCGAAATAGGAGGGGGGAAAAATTGTTGCAATTGGTTTGTGGCAATGCCATTGCCGAAATAGAAGGAAAAAGGAAAAAAAAAATTTGTTTGATTTTTTGGCAATGGCATTGCCGAAATTTGAAATATCTTATTGCCATTGCCAATCTCTTTTCTTATGTTGTGCCTTTATTATTTGCTCTCTAGCATGTTTAATTTTTATTTATTTTAAAGAAATGAAATTATGGATTTGAATGATACAGTTTTACTTTGTGTTATTGAAAGGAATTTGTGTATTATAGCACAATTTCATTGATGGGATGGCACTAGGAAGTGCTTTCCTTCTTTATGGATCTATTGGCAGTTGGTCTAGAACTCTGTTCTTGCTGGCACACGAGCTTCCTCAAGAGGTTTGAAATTGATTGCCATTTTGGCAATGCCATTGCCAAAAATCAAACAATTTTTTTTTTCTTCTTCCTTCTATTTTGGTAATGGCATTGTCACAAACCAATTGCAACAATTTTTTTTTCCTCCTATTTCAGCAATGCCATTGCCACAAATTCATTGCCACATTTCCCCCCTCTATTTCAGCAATGCCATTGCCACAAATCAATTGCCACTTTTTATTTTTTATTTTTTATTTTTATTTTGAGAAATGATATGTGCACACCATTTTTACAACATTTGTACAACAAATTCTAATGGCAGGTTGTTACTGGTTGTTATTGTTGGATTAAAAAAGCAATATCAGTGTTAAATTCAAATTTGAACTAATAATAACTAATCACCTGTGATTTGTTGTGAAAATGTTGTAAAAATATTGTGGATGTAACACCTTTTTTTTAATTCCTCCCTAGATTTCGGCAACCACTTTTTTTTTCCTCCCATTTTCGGCAACTTGGTTGCCACAATTCATATTTTCTCTCTCCTCAATTCCCTATAATTCAGCAACTTGGTTGCCACAATTGGTAAATCATTTGGGCACTCCCACTGGGGCACTTCACAGGCAGAGCTTGGGCAGTGCAATGAATTTCGGTAATATCATTACCGAAATTCATTTTTTCTCCCTCCCAATCACACCACTCAACTTTCTTCTCTCTCATACTTTTTCTTACAATTTCGGCAACGGTATTGCCGAAATTCAGTCTCTCTCCTTATTTTGCTAAATAACTTTGAACAATGCCTATAACAACAATAAACTCCGTTTTTTGCAATATTTAGCCAAAAGACTCGTGTTATGGGTGGCACAGACATATTTAGCTTATTATTATTATTATTATAGGATAAGATTATATTAAACTTGGATACAAGATGACGAAAATAACATATTTTGGCTTGACATTATAGGTAAATATTAAAATAATTAAAATCACCTTATAGAGCGATGCTAAAGATATTATAACTTTTGGTATATAAAGGAATCCAAATTTTGTGTCCCACTCTCCCTACTCTAATGTGTTAGTTATCAAAACACAATTCAAACATTCATTTATTAGATGATTAAAACCCACCAACCACGTTTATTATTATATGAATTTGTAAAATTTAAGTAGTAATATTTGTAATACCTTTAACATTTTTCAACCTTATACAGTATAAACATGTTGTAACTTTAGTATTTTTCAATGGTTATAATTTAAGGATTTGGAAACAATTAATAATTTATCAAGAGAACTAAATACTACTATAACAACCAAAATTTGGCAACTTCAGACATCTAATTCAAAATTTACTCTAATATTTATTGCAACTCACCATCCTCTCCACAAGTATGTACTTGGTCAGCAAATTTATATTCTGTTGGTCCTACCCTTATCAAGCTTCTGCTGGCGAAAATGGGAAACTAATTTCATTTTTCTTACTATCTAATTAGTAGGCATGGTTGTAAAAGTATATTTTTTACTAGCATCTCAAGCCTCAAAAACTCGATTTTGAGGCTATAAATCGAGTCTCAAAGACTCGATTTTCATGTTTTGATCGGGTCTGAGTTTATACTTTTTCCACGTGGCGTCCACTTGAAAATCGAGTCTCTAAGACTCGATTTATAAGCCCAAACCAACATGTAGATAAAAAAGAACAACAGCACCAACAAAACAAAGAAATCAAAGCTAGAAGGAAAAAAGAAGAAGAAAGAAGCCGAAGAAGAAAAGAAAGCCAAAAAGGCTGCTCTCTTCTCTTTCTTCTTGTTCTTGTCTCACTCCTTCTCTCTCAGTCTTTCTCATTGATAGGCCACAAACTGAATGACCCCTTGTGATTAAACCAATTAATTAATTAGCCAAGTTATTAATTAATCAATTTAACATGCAAATACGTGGAAGCACAAACAAATCACCAAATACTAAATATGCAGCGGAAAATAAATAACACGGTGATTTGTTTACGAATGGGAAAAACCCTAACGGCAAAAACCCCACCGGGTGATTTTCAGGCCACCACTCCCGAAACTCCACTATTATCAAATCAAGCGGTTACAAGTAAAGGAATCTCAAGTATCTTACCAACCTATAGTTGAACCCTTACCCCAATACCTAATTGGACTTGATCTGTAGTGACAATTTTCACCTTTGATGCACGGCTCCCAAGTACGTGACTAACCAATACGCGGATCCGAGTACGTGACTTCAAACACCAACTAAGAAGGAAAGGTTGGCTGCAAAGTTCTTCAGTTCATCCTATACGATGAAGATCAGGAAGATGCTTGGTTACAAAACCCTATGGTGCAAATACACAGCAACTTCTTAAGAGAAGATGAACTAGGTCAAGAACTTTATCTTTTGATCACAATTTGCTTGAACAGAGATTGCTCAATGCTTTTGCAACTTGTGTACAATTTGATGGATCTTGAAACAATCCTTTTATATGTTTAGGGTTAGAAGAAAAGAAGGCCCAAAAGCATATTCACGGATCCCAAGAAAATCAAATCAGAAAAACTGATTTTGTAATCCTCGACAGATAGCAGGTGTCGAGGTAGCTATTGAGCAGGTGTCGAGAATTAATGAACTTGCACTTCAGCTTGCTTTTTCTTGGACAGACTTGATGACTTCAACACTTGATCTTGAAACCTTGTTTCTTGAAGTATTAAAAATACCTAGAATTACCCAATTACAAGTAGAGTGCGTTTTGTCAAAAGGATTAGCCAATTTACATAAATAAGTGACATATGTTCTTAACAAGTGAACACACGTATGTCCTAACAATCTCCCTATTTGGCAATCCGTGACGAAATCACAACAAACAAATGATCATATGAGAGAAGTCATAAATCACTCAACTCATATTCACTTGTTGAATACAATAAAATCTATCCTAACACAAACTCTTGAAAAACTTTGCAAGAAAAGAGTTTATGGCAAGTAGGCTTTGACAACCTGTATTTCTGAAACACTTTAAACAAAACTCATCAAGGCATCTTGTGTGAAACAGAAATAAATAGATTGCATACAAGTATAAAGAACATGTGTATAAAGATAGAGAAGAAACAACACATGAAGAGAGAGGTGAAAGAAACATACATCCACATATATAGAAAATAAGTACAATGTATGTAAAACTGGTCAAAAGACCTCATATACAAGATCAATGTATCAATAAGAATAGAAAAGAAAAGAAAAGATACATCAAAACCTCACTACATCCCTCAAAAATATCAACACTCCTCCTATCAAAATGTCCTATACTAACTCTCCCCTTAAGATGACTACTCTCATAACCCAAAACTACTCCCCATTTTTGTCACGAGTGACAAAGGGTAGAGTGTCATGTAGACATCTCATCAGTAGAGCTAGCATCCCCATCCTCATCATCCTCATCATCCTCATCCTCAGAATCTGAAGCTGCTGGAGTAGGTGGTGAAGGAGTAGCCTCTGGAGCAAAACCACCCATGGTCACCTGCCGTCGTGCAATACGACCAACACGAACATTCACCTGATACAACTCAGTGGAAAGTGTATCAAGACGAGTGTCCATGTGCTGCAGCTACGCCATAATGTCTCCTAGAGATACATCACCCGTAGAGGAAGAAGGAGCGGATGTAGAAGGAGCGGATCTGGATGGAGCTAATCTGGACGGAGTCGAACGGGAGGGAGGAGTGGAATTTGTCTGTCGCGACCTAAATTGAGCCTCACTACGTTTTACGGTAGCGGCATCTATGGCATAGATGTGAGTGAAGTGGTCGGACACAGGAAAAGGAATAGAAAAATGGCGTAAGATCCTCATGATAGCGGAAGGAAAGATAAGCTTATCACGAGACGCCGAATCTAGATGGACATCTATGATAGAAAGGATGAAATGAGAAGGAAAATCTATAGTAAGATGCTCTAGAAGTGATAGCAAAAATTGAGCACGAGGCTCTATGATAGAGTTGTAGTGAGAGAGTGGATGGAGTACAAAGGTCATCACCATGTTAAGAAATCTAGGACCTTTAGCAAAAGGCCTACATGATGTGTACTGATACTCACCCCAATCAGCAGGATGCTGACAGAAGGTAGAGATGAGCTCATCTTTGGACATAGTCCTCAGACGCTCACAGAAGGGTAATCAGGAAAATCTATCCTAGGTACCCTAAGCACATCCGCAACAAGCTGCGGTGTGACAGGAATGCGCGTACCTCAAACGCGAGTGAAAAAGAGAGGTACTGAACGATCTATCCTATGCATGTTGGAGTAAAACTCCTGAATGAGCACGAGAGGGCAAGTGACCGGGACGTCACATAGTGACTCCCATCCCCTACTGTGAATGACAGAGGGAAGGTCAGTGTCGGCGAAGTCCGTCAGAATGGCTTGGCGTTCTGAATGAACACCACGTCGAGAAAATTTCTCCGAAAATGCCTTGTGGGCATCTCCATCACGGAACCGAAGGTTAAGAGGAGCAGAGTCAGAAGAAGAGGAAGCTCCAAAACGCAGAGGGTTCCGAGCAGGAGTGGATTTATGTTTGGGTGCCATAGACACTACTAACGTAAAAGAATGAGAAAGAGATAGAAAGAGAGACAATCAGAAAAGTCCCAACACAGTTCAAATAGATCAAATATATTGAACAAAAGGTACGTATGCATGGGAATGCATGAGCATGTGACATGCAAAGGAAAAAAACATCATGGGCTCAGCCCAATCCAATCCTAGCAGCACACAAACATAGAGCACACATCTAAATGCATGTAAATACCATTCTAATGCACATGAAATGCAATGTATGATATTTTGAAAACATTTAAGTGCAAACCCAACGCAAAATTTGAAGAAAAACTCATCAATTTTGAAAAACCCCAAAAATTTCCAAAAATCCCAAAACCTAGGTTTCAAAACATGAAATGCATGAAAAAGGAAGGGAAAAAATGATCTTACCAAGTGATTGAAGCAAGGGAAGACCGAAAATGCAGGGGATTTGAAGATTTGAGTGAAAGAAACTTGGTTGGGAGGTGAAAAGCCGTCGGACAGATCGAGAGAGATCGAGGAAATGAAATCAGAATTGCGACAGGAGCTTAAATAGACACTTCAGTAATTCTCGACAGCTGAGGTGTCGAGAGGTATCGAGGAAGTTGTCGAGGAAGGTGTCGAAAATTTTGCCTTCGATAGCTTCAGGTGTCGAGAGGTGTCGAGATACAAGACCAAATTCAGAGATAAGAAGTTCGATCGATCGACGAGGTGCCGAGTAGATATCGAGAAGATAGAAGGTTTCTCAATCGATCCACCAGGTGTCGAGACAAGTGTCGAGATTGCGATAAGAAAAAGCTTGAGTAGCTCGACAGATGACCAGGTATCGAGGAGGTGTCGAGGAGGTGTCGAGCCATCAGTGAAAAACAGTTTTTCGAGAAGAGAAAAACACAGACATGAATGCAATCCAATAAGCACCTCAACCAATGATCCACTCAACATATAAAGCTCTCAAAAACATCTCTCAACAAAAATTCAATCACATGGATCCTCAAAAACACACACACACACACTAAATAAGTCTAACCAATTTTATATTTCAAAAAAAAGTCAAGACAGTTTAGTGAGCATACATTAGCACATGTAAACACTTGTGATGGACAAAGTACATTGTACCTGCACATGTATCAAAAGTAGCAAAGAATGTTGCGTGTTGTGTGTGAAAAACATCGCAAGATTGCATAAGTGTATACATGTTATGATGATCTGAGATATGAGAAAATAACTTTAACTCACACACAATCATAACTGTTTGATGGAGACTATCACCTTTGAGGTACATCTTATGACTCCCATATCTCCTAGAAAACACGCTTGCAATCATATTTAAAGCATTTTAATCTTTTAGCTTTATATTTTCTTTGCATATTTTCTTTTAAGCATATCATGCATGGGCACATAAAGAGAGAAAAGAAATACCCAACATGTTAAGCATAGACATTGCACTTTTGCTATGCCGAAGCATACGGATGTCTTTGACACTGCACTTTTGCTATGCCGAAGCATACATGTGTCTTACTATGATTGGCGGGCAACAGTGGTGAGATGGTCATTTATGCCTTTCTCTTAGGATTTTCTAGTCCTACCCGTCAAAAAGAGTGATATGAGTGTTAAGTTTAAGAGATAACTTAATCTTACTCATCACAAACAAGAGCCACAAAGCTCACTTGCTTAGTTGTGCATAGAGATGCTCATCTAAGTTACAAGAGATACAAAGTTTAGAAAACTTTGTTTTATTGGCCATCCAAGGGACATAAAATACCAAAGTACACAAAACACACAATGTTTTTGTATTTTTCAATTTTCAATTTTTTTTTTATATCAAAAACAAAATAAAGAAAACTAAAAATAAACAAACAAAAACATGCTATCAAAGCAAAGCAAAAACTAGACTGACTCAGCAAAAATGCAAAACACACAAGCAATGCAACAAACAAGAAAAACAAGAAGGGAAAAGAAAGTGATGAAATCACTTAGAGTCCTTTTTCTTCCACACCTTGGAAGAATCTTTCCTTTGATTGAACTCTTGAACCGGCGGTGAGGGGGAAGAATTCAGACCGTTCAAGTTCGAAAGGAACATGAGGGCTTTTAGAAGATCTCCAAGAGGAGCAAGAGAGGATTGAATCTGATTTTGGCTTCCAGATGCTATCATGCCATTGCTCTATTGAGTGGCTAACCACTTATAGCAATTTGGTCGAGTATGACCGGTAGCTCCACAATGATGACAGAGATGCTGCTTCTTTTGTTTAGGCTTTTGAGAGTTAGCCTTCTTAGCCCTAGGATTTTTAGCATCTTTCTTATCTTGCTTAGACGGTGTTCCTAAGATAGATTTATTCTTGTCTAGGTTCTCACTAGCTAATTCAGTTTTAACCTCAGTGTTCTCAATTTCAGTGTTATTAGCGGGAGAAACAAAAACAGTATTGCTAGTAGAAGCAATATTAGAGAAAGAAAGACTATACCCCAAGCCAGTTCAATCCGAAGTAGATTTCTGATTGCTAAGCATCTCATCAAGCTTTGCACTTGAAGTCCTCTCCAGTTGAGCTCTAACTTGAAACAGCTCCGCTTCAAGCTTTTTGGTCTTCTCAGCCAAAAAGTTGTTCTCAAATCTTAGTACTCCAATAGTTTGATTCGCCTCATCAAACTTTGTGGACAACTCTTCACGATCAAGTTCCACATCACTGAGCTTCTTGGTGGCCAGCCTATATAATTTCTCATGTTTCTCAGAGAGCTTGTAAAGCTTCTCATAGGCTGAATGGATATCATCTTGATCATCCATCTTCTCCAATTTGGACTCTACCAGTTCTTCTTCTTCATCCACTTCTTCAATAATCCCTTCAGTAGGATTGACTGTGGCAGTGAAGGCATTTAAGATTCCGTCATCCTCATTGTCGGAATCATCTTCAGGCTTAGTGTCACTTAAGGTTGCAGCAAGTGCCTTGCTTTTCCCAATGCTCTTGAGATATGTAGGTCACTCATGTTTCATGTGTCCGAACCCATGACATCCAAAACACTTTGGTCCTGCAGGAACAGTGTACTGACCGCCCTCCTTAGCATCCTTCTCCCCTTTGTCTTGGCTTTTAAACTAAGAAGAACTGGACTGCCTGTGGTCCTTGTCGAAGCTCCTTCCATTGGCATTCTTTATAAACTTCTTAAATTGCCGGGTGATGTAGGACTTCATCTTGGAATCTTCATCATCGGAAGACTCATCTGTGTCACTGCTCTTTGCCTTCAAGGCCATGCTTTTGCCTTTACTTGACTTGCCAATCCTAGATAACCCTATCTCATAGGTTTGCAAGTTCCTAACCAGCTCAGTCAAAGGAATCTTGTCTATATCCTTTGATTCCTCTATTGCCGTAATCTTGGCATGGAATCTCTCAGGTAGAGATCTGAGCACCTTCCTTACAATCTTGGGTTCAGGGATGGTTTCCCCAAGATTGAAGGCTGAGTTCACTATGTCCTTGAGCTTGGCATAGAACTCATCAAACGACTCATCCTCCTCCATCTTAATTTCTTCAAAGCTTGTAGTGAGCCTCTGAAGTTTTGAATCTTTGACAGCCTTTGTTCCTTCATAGGTTGTCTGGAGGATGGTCCAAGCCTCCTTAACAGTTTCAGTTGAGGATATCTTCTTGAACTCCTCATTGGTGACTGTGCTAAATAGGGCATTTAGCGCTTTGCTGTTGAAGTTGGCCGCCTTGATCTTAGCATCATCCCAATCGGCCAGTTCCTCTTTTGGCTTAGTCCAGCCAATCTCTACAGCGTGCCACACCTTCTCATCTAAAGACTGCAAGAAAGCTCTCATGCGTACTTTCCAGTATGCATGGTTAGTGCCATCAAATAAAGGAGGTATGATTAATGACTATCCTCTATCCATGACAAACAGGGGTCAATGGATCAACACAGCAAAGATTAAACCTAATCAGAGTGTGCCTACTCTGATACCACTTGATAGGCCACAAACAGAATGACCCCTTGTGATTAAACTAATTAATTAATTAGCCAAGTTATTAATTAATCAATTTAACATGCAAATACGTGGAAGCACAAATAAATCACCAAATACTAAATATGTAGCGGAAAATAAATAACACAGTGATTTGTTTACGAATGGGGAAAACCCTAACAGCAAAAACCCCACCGGGTGATTTTCAGGTCACCACTCCCGAAACTCCACTATTATCAAATCAAGCGGTTACAAGTAAAGGAATCCCAAGTACCTTACCAACCTACAGTTGAACCCTTACCCCAATACCCAATTGGACTTGATCTGTAGTGACAATTTCCACCTTTGATGCACGGCTCCCAAGTACGTGACTAACCAATGCGCTAATCCCAGTACGCGACTTCAAACACCAACTAAGAAGGAGAGGTTGGCTGCAAAATTCTTCAGTTCATCCTATACGATGAAGATCAGGAAAATGCTTGGTTACAAAACCCTATGGTGCAAATACACAGCAACTTCTTGAGAGAATATGAACTAGGTTAAGAACTTTGTCTTTTGATCACAATTTGCTTAAACAGAGATTGCTCAATGCTTTTGCAACTTGTGTACAATTTGATGGATCTTGAAAGAATCCTTTTATATGTTTAGGGTTAGAAGAAAAGAAGGCCCAAAAGCATATTCACGGATCCCAAGGAAATCAAATCAGAAAAACTGATTTTGTAATTCTCGATAGATAGCAGGTGTCGAGGTAGCTATCGAGAAGGTGTCGAGAATTAATGAACTTTCACTTCAGCTTGCTTTTTCTTGGACAGACTTGATGACTTCAACACTTGATCTTGAAACCTTATTTCTTGAAGTATTAAAAACACCTAGAACTACCCAATTACAAGTAGAGTGCGTTTTGTCAAAAGGATTAGCCAATTTACATAAATAAGTGACATATGTTCTTAACAAGTTCTTAACAAGTGAACACACATATGTCCTAACACTCATGCTTCTGTTTGGATGTGGGTGGCTGTGGGTTCACTGGATCGGGTCGAGACCCAGGCCATGCAAGACCCAGGTCGCGCGCAACCCAGGCCGCGCAAGACCTAAGCCGTGCAACCCAAGCCGCGCTGGTGAGGTGAGCTTAGATTCTTTCTCTCTCTCTCTAATCTGATTGTATTTTTTTTTTTTTTTTGGGTGTTTCGGCTTGTACATGAGAGACTTGAGACTTAAATTTTTTTTTAATTTTTTTGGTTTATAAATCGAGTCTTAGTGACTCGATTTCTAGGTGGTCGCCACGTAAAAAAAGATGCCGCATCAGACATGATCAGACCATGGAAATCGAGTCTTTGAGACTCGACTTATAGGCCAAAATCGAGTCTCTTAGACTCGAGATGCTAGTAAAAAATATAGTTTGAAAACATTGCCTACTAACTAGATAGTTAGAAAAATGAAATTAGTTTTCCCATTTTCGCCACTTATGCTTAGTTCTAACTTTTGACTATTCAATTTTTTTTTTTAATGTGAAAATCATAATCTTCATTGATACAAGAAAAGGAACAACATAGTACACAAACAAACACCAGACTAGATATATTCCATTTGGATTAGGTGTAGGACTCTCGGGGGAGTACACCCCTTCCACACCTGATTTGATTCACAATATCTAGCATAATGAGCCAACTCATGGGCCACTCTGTTGTGCTCTCTTCTCAGATGACAAATCTTCCAGCTCCTAAAGGACTTAAGGAGGTCCCCAATGCCCTGATATAAGTGGCCTAGGCAGCCATTTGATACTTTTGACAGAATATCTTGGACCATTGTAAGAGCATTAGATTCAAAAATGACCTGTGTGAGTGCCATTTACTTCGCCAAAAGGATCCATTTTTCTAAAGCCACAATTTCAGTTTCCAAGCTTGAATATTGGCCTTGGAGGACTTCACAGAAGGCAGCCACTGTTTCTCCTTTACTGTCTCTAATTATAACCCCAATACTAGATGGGCGCCCATCATTGGATGTAGCACCATCCACATTGATTTTGGTCCAACCTGATGGTGGAACCTCCCACCTAGCC
>Ga0099853_1000031_pt1 | contig 12804 bp, 6 predicted proteins | sample In2P11_FD_77060 | JGI IMG/M metagenome (GOLD analysis project Ga0099853, IMG submission 77060) | Clean room microbial communities from NASA Spacecraft Assembly Facility at Jet Propulsion Laboratory, Pasadena, California, USA -... ... | reverse complement strand
TAATAATTAAAAAAATTCAAAAAGTATATGTAGTTTAGTTTTTTGAATTAGTCAGCTTCTACTTGAATTTATTATCCATTAGGTATTTATTTATCTGTTCTAGTCAGTAGATTCTTTTCTCAATTTGTCATTCATTTTATGTTTTGATGATAGATCCCCTTTGGGGTTCGAAATGTCAACATAATTAACATATTAATGTTGACAATCTGGAGCATATTTTTCCAAAAAATGACCACAGAAGCTTAAAGTCTAATATAACAATTTGTAACAAAAAGCAATATCAGTAACAACAATCAGAGTAACAGTAAATTAGGATACAAAACAACACAAATTAATGAACCATTACAATAATAAATAAATAATGACAACAAAATTAAGTCTACAACAACACTAATCCAACAACACCTCATGAGGAGAGTGGGCCCAACTATCCAATCAATGTTATGGCAAAAATATTGAAGGCTGGTAATACTGAGAAGATCAAGATTGCATTAATCAAAAGGAAAATACATAAAGTCTGTTGTTACATTCTCAAAGGAAAATTTTCAATATCTGATCTACTCCCTATATGTGTTATCTCCTTTTTTTTATGATTTGTGTATTTTAAATATACAAACAACAAAGGGAAATTTACAACAAACCAATTACAAAATGATTTCTCATATAATTTAGATTGATTACAAAATATTAATAAGCAAGATGAGATATGGGAGATCCTCCCATCATGATTCAGCTGGAACAAGTCGAATCTCATTATTGCAATCGGGCAGTTTGGAAAATGGCCAGAACAGAAAATATGTGAATACGTCCTTCGGAGAACCTTACTTTTCCCGCAATCTAGACTGAATTGTGGAAATTTTCTCAATGGGAAACTAATTTGGTCCATTCCACACAAAACTGTGTCTCATATTTTCAATATTCTTCTTTGTTTGTTTGAAACGTCAAACGCAAAACAGACACGTTTTATTCCATCAAATTTCTCATTTGGAATATTTGATTATGAGCTGAAGATCAAATTTGCAATTTCGAAGAGATCTTGGAGGCTAAAATCGTGAGTGATGTTATAAAAAATTCATCAATAAACCATCATTGGAAAAGTAATGCATAATAGTCATCAATTTATTAAAAATAAAGAAAAAGAATATTGCTTATTCACAAGAGCATAAATAATTATGAAATGGAATTATATAATAAATTAGGATAAATAATGTAATAAAAGAATAGTCAAAATGGATGTGAAGAAGTGATAATAATAATGAAAAATTATTAGCCCAACAATTACGACATAAGTTTTCCTTCGAAATTATTTTTCTCTTTGCCGTTATAATTTAATTTATCATGACCCAAAGGGTGTACAGTTTAATATGTTGTAGTGGTTCTCCACATCTTATTATATGCTTACGGATACTCTACTTTTTATTAGGGTAAAAGAACGAGAAATACATTCACTCATTTAGAGTATAGTTGTTAACTACATCATTCCTTATTATCCATAAAATTAACATAGAAATGTGTGGGTTCATTAGGCATAAGCGTTGGGATTAGCTCTCATTTAGGGACCTTCACTAGGCAAATCGTTTAGGGACCATCCCTATGATGCCATTTTTTTTAATACAATTCAAATTAAAGATAAAGTAAATCATTCTAGATATACGAACCAATTCATATTTAACTAAATAAACACAACATTGAAAAATAAACAATTAGGCAATCCATTTTATACTATTCAATAGTTAACCACATCCTTTATGATATCGCATATCACTAAAAAATAAATCAACATTCAAAATACATAAACTTGAGATACGTCATCAATAGCCATGAATTTCAATTCGACCATCATAACACCCCCTTCTTAATATAGTCATTATAGATACATCGATAATCATATCATAGACTTTATGAATACACAAGGTAATGTTCACCAAGGAGTGGAGTTTTGGTTCTTAGCTTTGCTTCTTCTTTCACTCCCTTTTTGTCTTCCATGTCCATGTGGGAAGGATAAGGAATCCCAATTGAATGATGATGACTCATTGGTTGATTTTCCAACCTACTCTTTGGGTACTCTTCTTCCCCACGCACCCTTGAGTTGCAATGGGGTTGTAAGTAGAGGACAAAATATTATCCAATAGAGGTGATCACTCTTAGCTCAAGAGCTCCCTCTCTTATCACCTCCTCCTCACCAAGATCACTATAGTCTTTGTAGTCATAAAGAATAGGATTATCTCTCCATCCAACAATAGGGAAAGGGGTAACTTCAACATAACTTGTTCCTTTTTCTATAGGAGGCTTCAGAAGTGACACTTGGTGCTTCATGCAAAAATAACTATTTTTTTTAATTTAAAAGTTGGATTATTTAGACACCCGTGTGTCACCCTCTCTCGAATGATTTCCTATTTTTTTTTTTTTAATTCTTATTCAAAAATAATAAATTTCCTCACCCCAACATGACTCTTGGTTGTCTCTTCATCCGCCTTTTCTACTCCTTAATTTATGTTCATTAATAAAGTTAACCGGTCTCGTATCTGACCCACCAACTACATCCTAGTTTAGCTCAAAGGGACTCTTAGATGGAGATCCTTGTTTTTTATCTTGACACATGTAGATTCTCTAAATGTTCTCTAATTTAATTTATTAATACTTTGTTTTCATTGTCAACTATCTTTCTTAATGAAGCTACACTATTTTAGGACTAATATTCCTAGTTAGCTTTATGCCCCTTTCCCACCTTTGGATACTAAAGCCTTATGTGAATTGGAGTTACTTTACATACACATTCATTACCTAAGATTTTCCAAATTTAGGAAGGGTACAGTTATTAATTGTTCCAATATTTTATTTTTTCCTACTCTCCCTTTACCCCAAGGTTTACTCTAGATTTAGTTTACTTGGTTCTAAAGTCTCACTTACCTCATTATGTGAATTATCATGATTACCAAGTATATTAATTATATCTTATTGGTTTCCTCTTTTATGCCAAGGATGTCATGTCAGTCATGCCTTCTAAGAGCTTCCATTTGAAGTTCCAAGGGTTCCAGGTTAATCAATTTCTTCTTGATACCAATGGTGCCAAGTCAATCATGCCCTTCAGAAATTTCCTTCGAATTTTCAAGGGTACCATGCCACTTTCCCTTCAAGCATCTAGTGAATATGAGGGGAAGAACTAAGTACAATGATGGAGAACGTTATGTTCTCCTCCGCCACCCTCTATAGTGAGGAAAATGGTGATGGGGATCGAGGAATCCACCTTAATGTCTATACCCTAGCAAAATCATCGTGAGTGACCCAATCTAGAGCCTGCCCCCACGGCGTTGAGATCTTCAAGGTAAAGTTATCCAAACCCTTCTAGCACAAGTCACATCGCAAGTGCTAGCAGGTGGAAGAAGGAACACTTTCCCATCCCTCCCATGTAATCCCATCTAACAATATAGCCCAATCACCCATGTGTGAGTTGGTTCGTCAAGCATCTAACATGCAACTACAACCACTAACATGTGATTAGAATTCATAACAAAATTTTCAATTGAACTTTTAAATTTTTTGAGAAAATACTATATGATTCAAACCACACCATAGGTTGTCAACTCATCATGTACAAGTGCATCTAGGTAGTCTCTTGCCATTCTCAATAATCATCAGTAGTATTTGTTCACAATAATAGTCACGATATAATCATGCATACTAAATAATTACCATGACATGATCATCAATATCTTATTAACTACGAATAAGAACTAATGTAAAAGGACAACATAATGAACACATCAAATGATTGGACATAGTCATAAACACATCCATTACAATTGTATCATCATAACATCAATCTCAAAAATAGCTTTTATTACATCCACAAGTAGTAAAAGACAAATATCTGGACCCTTGATCTGAGGTCCTTGAAAATAATATATGATCCCTAAGGCCATAGTAAGGCTAATGTCATATCATGATCAATCAACTACAGCGAGGCACTACAAATACACTAAAAAAGATTAAAATGTTTTATAATTAGACTATTACTCAAGAAAAGCCATAAACATATGTTCAACTCAATACATTACATTATGATTTTGTTTTATTAATAAAAAATTACAAATAATTAAAAAAACAAAAATGTGCATATCATATTAAAATAAATTAAAAGAATAATAATTCATATTAACCACCAATATATTTAAATATTAAAAATCATGCATATCATATTAAAATAAATTAAAATAATAAGAAATCATATTAGTGAGCATTATATTTCAAATCTTCTTGTTTAAAGCTAATTAATAATTATATAAAAAATTGGTCTTCACAATAAAGTGTGTTTCCTTAGATATTTATGTATTTATATATTTATATCATCATTTCTATGTATGTTACATTGAAAAATAAATTAAAAATATAAATTAGGGCAAAAATATACATAAAAAAGTGAAATTTAATAGATTTATTTTAACATATACTAATCTTAAAAGAATCAATCCTGGTAGGGCCAACCTTTTCTATAAATTTTCATTAAAGAAATTGTATATTGGGAGATTTGATTTTTTTATGCTTGAAAAATATTGAGTTAAAACAAATCTATACCAATATATATTTATAAGTATAAAATTTATGATATATAATTTTAATAATTTAATATAAAAAATTTATATATTAATATTAAATAATTTTAAGAATATTTAAAACCATACTCTTAAATATTCATCAATTTTAATTTATAAATTATTTACGCTTACTTATTTCTTTACAAAATTACATAATAATTAATTATGTAGTTATTTATTAATTATTATGTAATGTAAAATCAATACGGAAAATATGTTTTCATATTATTCAATGTAAAACCCTTAATTGAAAATATCTTCTCCATGTTAACTGTAAAAACCTTACACTTTCAAAGATTTGTTTTTGATAAATTTTATGGTTTTGGAGAGATAAAATACTTCTCAAAACATTGGATGTTTAAAAACTTGAAATACAATAAGATTAATAGTTACAAATAAGCATAGTCCTTGTCTCCACAACTAATTAAATAACTAAGGTAGTGCAAGGTCTATGTTTTTCATTATTGAAGGATGTTTTATTTCTAAAATCACTTGCATAATCTATAGATATTCTCACTTTTAGACATGATTCTTCCACACTCTGCACAATGAAATCCATCTTTACACAACTTCCTCTACACTTCCGCACTATGCACTTAGCACAATAAAAGTGACATCTGTAATCTGCACAATGAAATCTCCTTTCACACCTACAAGAAAACATGATAGTACAACTAAGAAAAAGATGAATCATGATAAGATGGGACCCTTTACGAAAAGCATCCATGGGTGGAGGAAAACTTACACATTATGCTTTCAAAACTATTGTAGTTATGCTAAGGTGGATTTGTATTTGTTTTGTTATTTAATTTTTATTTTTCACACAATTATGTGAGAAGTATGAGAGAAAGGGTTTGAGGAGGAGTGTGTGTTCCTTGCACTACACACACATTCCAACTTGCACATACTTTCTCCCACACTCTCTTTCTCTGCACACCAAAATAAATCTTTCACAAAGAATCAGAATGCAGTTCCAAATTAATGCCCCAAAGTGAATTCATTACAAATCATGATATCCAAAGCCATCGACACATAAGAATTATTTTTGAAGCTTTCTTTCCAGGTACAGTAAAGCTTGAAACTCTTGGTTTTAACATGCTGTTAACACAGTAATTGTTCAAACTTTTCTTTAATTACATTTCCGTATAAAGATATTTTTAATTTATAGTTTCATTGGAGCTATCGATATGTTGGTGCAATTAGGGAAGCGTGAGGTGTGTGTTTTGGGATTATTTGAGAACACTCCATCTCCGCAATAGCTTCCACAATTTGTCCTTATTCTCACCTACACACACTTCTTCCATACATATCCAACTTGTAGATGATTTCTTTCACATAAGAATTACTTGGCACAATTTCTTTTAGAGAGTCATGTTCTCATGTAATTTAATTAACCCTTCTCAAGGTTCACTTATCAAATCATAATTATATACATTTTTTGTGATATCTATTCTTATTTGATTATTAATGTTCATAAAAATTATTCGAGGAGCGTGGGAGAAAGGGTGTGTAAAAGAGTTCATGTTCCTTCTTTCGCACATCGATTCACCCTAGACTCTTTCTCCTGAAATCCCTTTCTCCACACACCAAAATAGAGCTTCCACAAATAATCAAAACATAATCCCAAATTAATGCTCAAGACTGAAGTTGTTAAGATCATCAAATCCAAATCCATCAACACAAAAGCATCCAAATCCATCAACACATAAGCATTGTTTGTGAAGTCTTTTTCTCCAAATACTATAAAGGTTCAAACAATTGGTTTTAACATGCTCCTAATTCAATAGTTGTTAAAAGTTCTCTTTTATTACATTTCCTCATAAATACAGTTTTAATTTACAATTTCATTTGCGATTGGATGCAAGAATTGGTTCCGCGTAATCAATTTCACTCGGAAGAGTAGAGGAAATTCTCATTGTGTAGAGTGTGGACGTGCTCAAATATGAGTTGTAGAGGAAACACAAGGAAAGCTTCCTTCTCACCTTCCTAGCCGACACAATGAAATATTTTTCATCTGCACTTGTTTGTTTTTAGTGTTTTGTTCGTTGTTAGATTTAACTCTATCATTGTATCTCTCTTTGACGGTGCTTTTTTTCCCTATTTTTATTCGGTCAAGTAATGCTTTAATTGATCTAATCGTGTTGACTCTTTTGTAAAAAAATCAACTTTGTCATCACCTCTAAGCAGATATCATTCTGGTCGATGCAACAATTAGTTAGAGATGGTGTGTTTCTTCATTTATTTTCAATCAAATTTATGGTGATTGGGTAACTTGTTATTCTTGTTAATAAACAATATTTTGGTGAGGAATTGAGATTTTATTCTCAATTTTTATGATTAGGATGTGCATACTAAAAATTTAGTCAAGTCATTTTCCACACCTGTAATGGTGATGACTTGTTCGGTTATAGGTTTTGATGATCACTTTTGATACATCTAAATCAACATATTTTTGGTATTATTGTTATATTATCATCATCAAATTTATTCTCTATCTTACAAAAGAATTTGAAAATAAATACTATAAGCTTTTAAAATATTTTGTTTAAAAAATGGGTTCAAAATATCAAGATATCTACACACAAAGCATAACACCTCAGCGTGGATATAAAGAACACATGCATTTTTTTAATGAATTTGATTTACAAAAGCTTAAGTTTATATTAAATATAGATTTGATATTTAATATGTACGAAATTAATTGCAGAGAAATTTGAAGAGTGAAAATTGAAAAATTAGGGTCTATCAGGACGAAGGAAGTGGAACAATGAACCCTAATTTCTTGGATGCTGCCTCCCTTCCTTTGGACACCGCCTGGCCTCTGCTCGGCCATGATGTGGACGACGGAGCGCGTTTTAGCCTCTGGGCACTGGTTTTCCCCTTAAGCAATGATTTGTAGGCTGGAACAATGTTCCCTAATTTCTTGAAGGCCGCATCCCTTCCTCTGGCCGCCGCATGGCCTTTGTTCGGCCTTGATGTTATCGGTGGAGCGCGTTTCAGCCACAGGGTGCTAGTCTTCCCCTTAAGCAATGATAGGCAGATATTTCATCTCTGTATGAAAGCCTCCCGCTCTTCTTCAGCTTCCGCTCGGATTTCTGGGGTTTCCAGAGGGCGGCCCTCTGTGGTTGCTTCTGGCACCCTTCGCTCCCCTCAGACTGCAAACATGATGGCCAAGGATGATCAGGTGGATCATTCTCATGCTTTTCCTCAGATGACGGCAAATGGGAAGACATTCTATGATCTGGAAGGCTGCTCAACCTTCTTATTACCTCCTCTGCCTCCCAAGAATAGCCAATACTTTGTTTTTAATCTCCAGAAATTTCTCAAAACCCTGGATCTATCTGGACGGTCCATATGGAGGCCTGATGGCGCGGGATGCATCGACAGTCTCAAGGACGATGGAATACCCCCATCCTCTTCTCTCATGCCCTTCCGGTAAGTTCAGAAAAAGAATACCCAGCAATGCTCCTACCTCCCCTCGTCTCAGATCTCTAGAGGAAAGAGGAATTCTGATCTTTTAGTCTCGTTTCAGATCCAAATCAAGCTTATCTCTGGTAAAACCCTCCTACAATGGGTGAAATCTACAGATCTAGTGCAGGACCTCAAGCACACCCTGGATCTCAAGCTGGGAATCCCCTCGGCAGCTCAACGACTTCTCTACAAAGGTAAACAACTTGAGGATCTATACTCTCTTTCTTTTTACAGCATTAAAAGAAATGCTTCCATTAGTATTGCCCTTCATTTGAGAGGAGGAGCTGCAGGACAATCATCCTCAGCCAAGGCATACTCATACAAAGAGGCTATCCATGCACAGAAATAGGAAAAAACAGTTCCACCAGTTCAGGCTCCCAAACCTTTTCTGGTGGACAAACTGGAGGAAACACCCTCCAACGAAATTGGGCATCCAACGCTGGATGAGCAAACCCAAAAGTATGCAGAGCATGGTATTATATGCAAGTTCAATGGACTATGGCCGCGCACAGCAGACCTCTCCAAGTGGATTCACTCTAACTGGACCAACAATTGTCAGGTTATGTTATGCTCAAAAGGATTTTTCATTACAGTGTTTGCTTTTGATGAGGACTACCAAAAAGCCTTAAAAGAAGGGCCATGGTTCTGGGGCTCAGCAGGTCTATTCCTCACCCCTTGGTTCCCAGACTTTGATCCATCTACAACAATCATCACCAAGCTTCCAATCTGGGTCAGACTTCCTAATCTCCCAGCAAATCTATGGCACTTTGCAGTGTTCCAAGGGATAGGTAACTCTCTAGGCCACTTTCTAGACACAGACACGTCTAGAGGGGAAAAGGGCCTATACACCTTTGCCAGAATATGTGCAGAAATAGACATGAGCAAAGGTCTCCCGGACAAGATCAATCTCAAGATTGGAGACTTCCACTGGACTCAGAACCTGGATTATGAGAACACAGCCTTCCGCTGCCGCAACTGCCATCACACAGGGCACCTTCAGAGCTCTTGTCCCTCGATGCCAGCCCCAAAAAAGAAAGCCAATCTTAAGCAGAAATCCAAAAGCTGGAAGCCTCATGACCCTCCCCCCATGGACGATTTTAATTTCAGCTCGGATGAAGAGGAGGAGAATGAGGAGGAAGTGGCTGCAAAGATGGTACAAGATCCGCCCTCGGTTGAGCCTGAAAATTTGTCCATCCAACCATCCTCTCAGAAAAGAATTCATGAATCTTCTACCTTGGATTCAGATAAGGAAAACTCTCAGTCATCCCAACTCAGTTTGCAAATCATGCCAGCTCAGCATTGCCCTCCTGAATGGGTCAAAATTGGTAAAAAGGAAAGGAAAAAGTGCCGAATAGTTGACTCTGCCCATGTTGGGTAGATTCCTATGCTTTGCTTTCACTCCCTGTTTCTTCTAGTTAATTCCTGCTTAGCTCTACGTTCTTCTCTCTTCTTCTAGGAGCCGAGGTGGATAGCATATCCTTTCCAGCTGCCTGTGCTCTTGCTTCTCCCGGCTGTAATTTCTTGCTGTAGATTACTTTCCTTTAATAGACTTAATCTTTACTGAGAAAAAAAAAATGTATGAAATTAATATATTTATGTTAATTAGGTGGATAGGCCTCCCTCCTCTTGGAATTGAGCACTTAAATCTTTTTGCTAACTAATTTTTTTTTATAGGATGGTCCAAATTGAAAGATGCCCACTCTATCAGTAAATCAAATTAAAACTCAGAACTTCCTTGAATATCTAAATCATGTATTTAAACTTTGTTTAAATTTACATTTTACCAAATCATCATTAAAAATTTAATGTTCACCTTAGTTGTCACAAAGTATTGGGATTAGAGAAATTGAAATTAAAAATCTAGTTCCATATATCACTATGAAATAAATGTCTATTTACATTCTCTAACATTTGCATGCTAAAACAGGGAGGAATATATGGCAACCTCGAGGAATAAGAGCAAGGTTTCTTGGGTGACCTTTTGAAATTGTCATTAATATATTGCAACGTGGAGGAATAAGAACAAGGTTTGTTGGGTGACCTTTCCAAATTGTCATTAAATATTTATTGTATGTCCTATTCATGTCGTCATCAAATTGTGATTAAAAGTTAAAACTTTTCACATTCTCTAATGGTTTTGTACAAATTATTAGGTAAGTGGTGTGTAATCACTTTGGCCTCCAAGGTATGGCCACTTGGCAAAACATTTAAGTAAAATGAATTAAAAGTTTGTTGGTGCTAGTAGGCAAGTATGTTAATTAATGAGGGAAAAAAAAAATTAAAAAATATGAATTGTAACACCTACCACTCCGTTTAGTGGATTGTAACCTACATTGTAATGAAAGCCACTCCATACATTGTTAAATTAATTAGTTGTAACAAAGTTGTAGTGGAATTGCATTTTTTATTTGGGAATTTATGCTTTATTTGTTGGACTGTAACCTAATGTATTGATGGATTATGTTTTATTAGTTGAATTCTATCTTTATTAGGGATATTATGTTTTATGTTTTATTAGTTGGATTGTAAAGCGGATTCCGCCACTCCATCTAGGATTCTAACAACCACCACTCCATCTATTATAAAAAAAGCACTTATGAGTGGGTGGGTTGTTGGAATTGTTGAATCCAAGCCATATGAAATTTGTTGGAATGATTAGTGGAATGATTTGAAGGGGTTTTTGTGCCCTTCTATCTGCTAAGAAAGGTGCACAATCCATTGTTTTGCATTTTTTTCAAATAAGCATTCTATTTAAAATACTTTTTTAATATATAGTTTAGATTACATTTGAAATCTTGATTTAGCCTTAAGTTTTGGTTATCTGGGTTACAACTATCAAGCTTCAGTTTTTTGGATATTCTTGATAATTCCAGATCCATTTTCACTTCAATAAATTCACAACAATTCAATAAATGTCGTTTTAGTGATCAAATCAATACCATATGAGTGATTTAGAACATGATCCAGAGAAGAACATTTCGTTGAAATCCTGGCCCAACTCTTCATGATCTAAAAAAGGTTTGTTAAAAAATTAAAAAGACCATCAAAATTTTTCAACCAAGGAGAATGACCAGGGACAATATTAAAAGGTTGGCAACTAAGGAATGCAAAAAAAATTAATAAAATATAAAGAATATACCAAACATGCGGTGCAAACTTCACCAGTATATGTGCCTCGGATTCCCACTAAAATGTGTAGAAATAACCAATGTTGTATTTGTTCACCAACATCATAAATTAGCAATCGCTGGATTAATTCACAAGAATTATAAATTAATGTTGAATTAGTTGGCAGGAATTATAAATTAACTATTTTGAGAACTTCATGAGAGAAAGCTAACCTCGAACATTTAGAGAACTAAGTTCGATTTAGATATTCCTGTGACTTACTGAAAATAGATTAACTTCACACTTTGGAAATAAGAATTATAAATTAATGTTGAATTAGTTGACAGGAATTACAAATTAACTATTTTGAGAACTTCATGAGAGAAAGCTAACCTCAAACATTTAGAGAACTAAGTTCGATTTAGATATTCCTTTGACTTATTGAAAATAGCTTAACTTCACACTTTGGAAATAAAAGAGTTTGATTCCATTTTTTTGCCTTCCTTTTTATCTTTTTATCTTCTTTTCTTCCGTCTTTTCTTCTTTTTTGGGGTATGTAATCATTTTTCATTGAACTCACTGTTAATGATTTATTATTTTGTAGTGTTTTTGTTCTTCCCTTTCTATGAAAAACACAATACAGTTTAGTTGAAAACACATATTTAGATGCAATGTCAATGAAAAGATAGATGTGAAAAGAAATATTAGTGTAACTAATTCTCTTAAATTTTTCTAAATATAAACCGGATTTGTTAAGATATTAAGTTTTAGTTATATATTTTAGAAATTTCAAGGGTATTTGAAATAATAAATCCATTTATACATTAACAAAAAAAAACATTTCAAAAAACTAAAATTCACTATTGTACCATAAATTATAAAAGTGAATTCTAATTAAAAAAACAAAACCATCCTTACACATTTTATCTGAAGCTTTCGACCCTAATTTGTAGAGCTAATTACACCATTCTAACCACAAATCTTTCTACCTACTTTTTTTTTTTCTTACCGCACCTATCATGCCATTTTGTTTATTCCATGCAGTCTGTCGAGCATTATGAATTAACCAGTGTTGTATTTGTTCAGGAGCGTCATAAATTAGCTAACCCTGGATTAGTTTAGAAAATGATGCAGAGAACATTATGTTGAAATCTTCGCCCCAATGCTTCGTCCAGCCGATGTTGATCTCAAAAAGGGTTTTAAAAAAATTTAATAGATCACCTAAATTTTTCGAACCAAGGATAATGAACAAAAACAATATTAAAAGGCTGACAAAGAAGGGATGCAAAAACTTAACAAAATGTAACGAATCTACACTAAAATGTGTAGAACTAAACATGCAATGGAAACTTCGCCAGTATATGTGCCTCAGATTCCCACTAAAATGTGTAGAATTGACCAATGTTGTATTTGTTCACGACCATCATAAATTAGCTAACGTTGGATTAATTCGCAAGCATTATAAATTAACGATGGATTAGTTCACAAGCATTATAAATTAACTACTTAGAGAACTTCAGGAAAGAAAGCTTAGAACTAAGTTCCAACTAGATATTCCTTTGTGTCTTGTTGAAAGTAGCTTAACTTCAAAGGAAATAAAAGAGTATTTTTTTTTTTCTGTTTTTTTTTT
>Ga0099853_1000030_pt1 | contig 12910 bp, 15 predicted proteins | sample In2P11_FD_77060 | JGI IMG/M metagenome (GOLD analysis project Ga0099853, IMG submission 77060) | Clean room microbial communities from NASA Spacecraft Assembly Facility at Jet Propulsion Laboratory, Pasadena, California, USA -... ... | reverse complement strand
GCTAAGAAGGATAATAAATTATCACCAAAGTATTATGGTCCATACAAGGTGTTGCAAAAGATTGGCACTATGGCATACAAATTGGAGCTTCCTGCAGCTTCTCGATTACACCCAGTTTTCCATTCTTTTCTTGAGCTGGTTTCATAACAAGTGCCCTATAGGGTAAGAATTCAAAGAGGATTTCAAAATGATGAGTTAAATATTCCACTTTCAAATCGATAGGACCTCGGTAGAGCCAAAAAATAAGGCTTAATTGGATAGAATCATAGAAAATGGAGCTAGAGCTTGAACTCCATAATATCAAATAGGCCGAAATGGTTGATTTAGTAGGGGAAAAAGACGTCAAAGGCTTTAAGAAATGGGTCATGTTTGAGAATAAATTATTCAAAAATGTCTGAATTTAATTTGGGTCAATATTGGTGGCCACCCACCTATTTCACTTGGACCCCTACCTTAGTTTCTTTTAGTTTTTCAGTGTCCATAATTGAAGCACAATTTACTACTTTTGGCAGTTTTTCGGGTCTTGAACTTCTGGGGCTATTTTAAGGCCCTAAACTGTGTTTTCTTGATAATTAGGATAACATGTGGCTTTAACTGATGTTTTTATTTGAAAGTTGTAGTCCTCGGAAATTTTTTCTAACAAGGTATTGTGCTTATCAAATGGAGATTATATGCCAAATTTACGACCCTGGGAAGTTGATGTACCAATTTACCCAAACAAGGCCCACAATTTTGGCGCTTGATCTCCTAGGGTTTGGTTTTTGTATTTTTATGGTTTTCCATTATTTCTCAATAAAAAATAAGCCTTTGAGACTCATTGACACACATTTTAGAAGCATGTAGTTGCCACATCTCTTCTAAGAAATAAGCTATCATCATCTTAGCTAGTTTATTTCCATTTTTCTATGTAAGCATATTTAAGTTTTATGATATTAATGAAATGAAGTTTTATTTATGATGCATCTCTATGTTTATGTGTATATCTTTTATTTTGTTGTGTTCCCACATAAGCTTAAATCAGTGGTATCAGAGTAGTCTGCTCTTTGTCTTCTGTCCTTTGCATGTCCTAAACAAGGTTAGAGTATAAGTAGTTAGGGCTCGAATTGATTGAACCTTTGCAAGACCAGTCTCACAAACCACGACGGCCTCCCATGGCAGAAGAAAAGAAAGAGGATGGGTAGGAGATCCTTTCAAAATATTTCTCAAGGAAGCCATCGAGTGACAGAGGAAGACAATGATGGATAACTTTTCCCAGATCCTTGGATGGCTACCAACAAGCGATACATCTTCACCCAGCAACCATTCAGGAGGCGCCACTGCTTTTAATATGTAAGATAACTTTGGCATTCCTATATTTGAAGGCGATATAGATGCAAATTCCATATATAGATGGTTAAATCTACTTGAAGAATATTTTTCAGTTCATGACTCTTCCAATTAGGAAAATATTACTTTCGCACCGCTCAAAGTTTCCCCACATGCCAAGGACTGGTGGGAAACCTACTGCGAGGAAAAGGCTAAGAGGGAATTCTCACTGTTTTTAGCCACACCCACCTAAAATTCTTTCCGAGATGCCATCAAGGAACAATATTACCCTGTTAAGAGCTATGAGGATCGATACATAAAGTGGACCATGTTGCAACAAGCAAGGTACCAAGATGTGTCAGAGTTCACAAATGTTTTCCATACCCTTCGCATGAAGATGGGTATCAAGGATTCTTAGTAGAACTTGGTACACAAGTACGCATCTGTCTACACAAGTACATCCAAGACGAGATGGAGTTCCTACATATCTCCTTGCTTGGCACCTCCTATCAATATGATGCCAAGATAGAGTAGAAATTTAAACAGAAGAAGTGATAATTTGGATCTGGAAATCTGAATCAAGAGAAATGTGCCCCCAATCTATAGAAAAAAGGACAAAGGCAAGGCAGGGTGACCCAAGATGACCCGTTGAAGCCACAAGAAAACAAAAACACCATGAAGACAAAGAAGGGCATAGGGAAATGGTGTGAGTTCCATAAGAGCCCCACTCACAAGACAAGTGAGTATCGAGCAAAGTAGTCACTGGTGGTTGAGCTGAAGGCTTCCAAATGAGATTGATGTTCTGACTCTGAGTTAGAAAGAGACAAGGGAAATAACAAGGGGAAGAAGATTATCGATATGGATCCTAGTGCCACTATTTCCACCATTGAGGTACAAAAGTATGATCACAAAGATCTAGAGGAGGGGCAGTGGATCTTCCACTCATAGATGTGGGTGAAGGGTTCTCCAGTGCAGTTCATTGTTGATAGTGGCAGCCAAAAGAATCTCATTTCAACAGATGTCATGAAGCAGTTAGGTCTACCGACCATGCCACACTCGCAACTATATAGCATTGTGTGGCTTCACTAAGGGCGAGATATCCTCTTAAGCCAATAGTGTCGCCTTTCCTACAATATCAAGCGCTTTACAAATAGGATGATATGTGATGTTACTCCTCTTGAATTTTGTGATGTATTATTAGGCCAACCATACTTGTGGAAGAGGCATGATGTATATGATTCTAGGCCTCGCACTATTATTATTACTTTGGGAAATACGTTGTATAGGATACTAAAGGTAACACCACCTACCACCATCTATTTGACCACTGCGAAGCAATGAAATAAGATCATTTTCTAGACTAGGATTTTCTTTTTCCTTATGATTCACCCTCAGGGAAAGAACAATATTTTTGCCATGACCTCCAGACAAGACTCCTCCACACAACAACAACATATGGATAAGGTTGTCGAGGAGTATAGGGACATCTTCACCTCACCCACAAGGGTACATCTACACTATCAGGTTAAGCACTCCATCGATCTAACCTTGGGTGCGTTGTTACCCAATGGACCGAATGATCAACACTCTATTCTAGAGAATAATGAAATCAAGAGGTAGATTGAGGGGCTGTTGCAGAAAGGGCACATTAGTCCACATTCATCACCATGTGGGAGCTCGATCGTCTTGGTATAGAAGAAGGATGGGACCTAGAGACTCTGTATTGACTATAGGGCATTGAATAAGATAATTGTCTGGACTAGATATCTAACCCCATGGATTGATAACATTCTAGATCAGCTCATGGGGGGAATATTTCAGCAAGATTGACTTGAATTCTGGTTATCATCAAGTACTAATTGAATTCTCTGACGTGTGTAATTATGCCTACAAATCTAAGGAAGGCCTTTTCGAAAGGTTGGTCATGTGTTTCGGGTTGACGAATAGCCCCATACCTTCATGAGGTTGATGGAAAACATCCTGCAATCCTTCACCAACTCATTCATGTTGGTGTATCTGGATGACATTCTAATATTTAACTAGAGTTTAGAAGAGCACCTCCACCATATTTGACAGCTCCTCCAAACCCTGTGGAAACACAAGTTGAGTGCCAATTTGGAAAAATGCACTTTTGGTATGACCCAACTTCAATATCTAGGGTACATCGTTGATGGGGGGTGTGCATGTCGACCTAGCTAAGGTAGAAGTCATTCAAGATTGGCCAGCCCCACCCACTCTAACAAAGGTCCACAACTTGCTAGGTTTCTAATGCCAGTTCGTGTTGGGGTTTTCTCATAGCACTTGGCCTTTGAGTCAATCCACCAAGGGTGGAGTGGAATCAAAGTTATTTTGGTCTGAATCCCAATAGAAGGCACTTGTCATGTTGAAGCATCACCTATGATATACACCAGTGCTAACATTACCAAACCTGCAATAACCATTTGAGATCAAGACAGATGCCTTCGACTATGCTATTGGTGTAGTTCTTACTCAATTGGGGAATCCAATGGCATATCACAGAGAGACTTTTGGACACAGTCTAAATGTATCCAACCTATGACAAAGAGATGTATTCCATTGTGCAAGCCTACCAACAATGGAAGCATTACATTATGGGGAAGGAAATAATCATCCACACAAGTCACCGACCCCTGCAGTTCATATAGACATAAGGGAAGCTGTAGAACGATCACCATCATAAATGTTCCACATACCTATAACAATTCCATTTGAACATTAAGTATAATAGGGGCAACACCTACAATGTTGCAAATTGTCTTAGCCGACCTCCAGTCATTGTGTTAACCACTATACTCGACTCTTATGGGAATGAGACTATGGGGTGGCCGCATCTTTACAAGTGCGATCCAGAATTTGACAACACATAGCAGACGCTCCTAGAAGGAAAGAATGTTCCAAATTATGAGCTCCATAATACATTGTTTTTCCACCTAGGACACCTCTGTGTTCCTTCAAGTGAGCATGCCAAGATGATTTTGGAGGCACACTACAGTCGGGTCGCTGAAAATTTCATGGTAGAGAAAACAATTATAGTGCTACAGAAGTATTTTTATTACTCGAACCTTCAGCAAGATGTTGTAAAATACATTATATCCCACACTTTGCCAAACTGGCCATCAAGAGGCAAGGACTATGTACTCCTATGCCTTCTCCTAGTCAACCTTGGGAATCCATCTCCATCGATTACACATGGGGCCTTCCTTCTACTAAGCATGGCAATGACTATGTTTTCATGGTCATTGATAGATTCACTAAGATCGACATCCTAGCGGTCTACAAGAATAATATCACAACAGAAGCCACTGCTAAGCTCTTCTTTGAACGAGTGTGGGTAAACTTTGGGATCCCAAAGTCCGTTCTCTTATATCGTCACATTAGGTTGCTATGTACATTTTTGTTAAGTCTCTGCTCGATGCTGGATACCAAGGTCACTAAGTCTATGGTTTTCCACCCCCATACGAATGGCTAAGCGGGGGTTATCAACAGGATGGTTGTATACACATTATGTGCATGTAGAACTCAAATCATCCACACACATTGGATAAAAGACTCCCCTATGTTTAGTACAACTACAATAGATATATTTATAGCTCAACTAGCCACAACCCTTTTTACGTGGGATGTTATGCAACCAACTCAAAAAATGGAAGAAGAGATAGATCGATGACTTAAAAATAAGCCCCTTCGAGGGGGAAACCTCCTTTACATTACACAAATGAATAATTCTTGGATGATATAAATGACAAAACCTAATTTCTATATATAGGAGTCTAAGGGGTCAAAATATAGTCAGATCCAACATAACAATAATAATGTAAGGGTACAACAATAATAATAGTGGGCTTGTATGGGGCACAATAATAAAAATATGGGGACAACATTGGCACAATAATAATAATAAGGGGTTGCAATGACAAAAATAATGGGGAATACACTAGTATTATAGGGATCTAACATGCCCCTTTCCATAAAAAAATTGTTGTCCTCAATGCTTGAGTAGTTTTGGATGCTTTTGTATAAAATTATCATCCTCCCACATGGAATCTTTAGTGGGTAAGTTCTTCCACTTGATGAGATACTTTAAAATTGATTGATTTTGTAGCTGTTGAGTTCTTGTTTCTATGACTGCTTCATGTTCCAATATGATTTTTCCTTCCGCATCAAGTTCTGCCTATATTGTTTGAACTAGGAGCTTGTCACCTATAACCTTATTTAAGCATGAAACATGGAAAACTAGGTGCACCTAGGAAGATAAAGGAAGCTCCACTTTGTATGTGATAGTACCAATCTTTTACAACACCTTGTACGAACCATAATACTTTGGTGGTACTTGATTATCCTTCTTAGCCTTCTTGAGGGTAATTTGTTTGTATGGTTGTAGTTGTAGAAATACCCAGTCACCTACATCAAAACTTACTTCGCTACGATGTTGGTCTTCCTGTTGTTTCATTCTATTATGTGCCAAAGTGATGTTATCCTTTAAGAGTTGTAGAACTTGTTGTTGATGCTCGATTTGATCTTTGACTGCTTCAACCTTAGAATTTTCTCTTAAAGATGATGTGATGGACAGTGGATGATATCCATAAAATGCCATAAATGGGGCCATTTTTGCTGCAATATGGAAGGGAGTGTTATTGTTACACATCAATTTTTTGCCATGACACTTGATCAGTTTATGGATATTCTTACCATCTGTGAACATGTTGAAACCAAATCCCTTAGAAGTCAAACAACTCACTATACATTGAAGTACATGAGAAATTTGGGTCAAATAGCTCTCACACCTTGTTAAGTTCCACCCATGCCGATTACTATAGATTTTCCTGTGCATACGCTGAAATTAACTCTGAGAATAGTGTAAAGTTGTGCTATGTTTGTAACTATAAACCCGAGCAGGTTCATTCTAGAAAGAAAAAATAAAAAGTACATTCTAGAAAGGTAGTTGGTCGAATATTTCCTAACTGAACACTTCCAGGTGATGGTTATTTGAACTAGAACCCTCTTAAGATTCATTTTCATCCCTTTTCGAATGGTATCATAATCCCTTATGAAAGGAGGTTCATCCCCTTCTTACGGATCTAAAACTTCCTCCCCTTTGGTCTATAAAAGGAATAGAGGGTTGAGGGATGGAAGGTTGTCAGAATTCAGAGAATACAAAACTTATGTTGTTGGTTTGACATTGGAGAGCTTGTAATCTCATGAGGAGATTGAAAGCATTTAGGAGGGACCTCACGACATCAAGGCGAAGGTTGTAAGGTTCCTCTTATATTCTAATTAATACAAATGGGCACTTTCTCCCATTGATTTTTCCTTGTGTGAACGATGAATGGTTTGAAATTTTTTATTATACTTATTAAGGAAAATTCAATCCCTAATTTCGTTGATCATTAGGCTAAGTTGTTTGGATTATTATATCACATGTGATTTTGATACTTTTATGGTTTATGTTTGCAGGTCTTATCAAGCATTGAAGAACTACATCAAGTCACAACAAGGGATCTTCATTAGGAATTTTGTGAAACTAGTAGAGTTTTATCCATTAGCTATACTGCTTATAATTCGAACAAGTTCAACTTAGGGAAAGAGTCAGTTCATTTGTCATGATTGTTTATAGTTTCCATCTAGGATCTAGCGAGATTTCTTTTGTCCACAAGAGGGATTTTCCGATGTAGCAAACTGGGCGACTCTGCTAGGGAACATATTTGTTCTCATATTTTTCCATAGCCTTTATTTATGACTTTTCTAATTTATCCAGACCTAAGTCTTCATAAATTAATTGCCTTTTATATCAGACTCGTTGATTGTTGAATTTTTTTTTCTTAAGGTTTTCATGTCTGCATTGTTTCTATTTGTAAACAAAGCACAACTATGTGCCCTTTTGGCCGTGGAAACTGAGCGCATGCACTTTGATTTCTACTGGAAACCCACGCAAGCCTTGAAATTTTTTGAAAAATTCATACTTGTTTCAACTAGACCTAAATTTGTCTTTCTGAAAGTGTCATTCTCTTTTTTTAGATTGAGTGCTATCTATTCTGAACTCAGTTGATTGCTTTGTGAATAATTTTTTAAAATTAGGTCTTTTTGAAATAATACCTTAGGGCGTTGCTTGGTTGATTTGATGATTGATCAAAAAAAGTTTGAATGCCATTTTGTAAGTGATATTCTTATTTTGTTTTGTCAAATACACTAGTTAAACCTTAAATATTGCTTATTTGTAATCAAAATCACTTTGAATTGCAAATTACGCTTTCTGAAGACCTTGTGATTTTGTGAAAGAGTTGTGGTTGTTATTTCTTGATAAAAGAAGCTATTGCTTTCATCTTGGGAAAATTTTGGCAATTGCACTGTTATTGTCTGTAAATAAAAGCTGTCATAGGAGAATATGTCTTTTCTCCAACCTTCTTGATTGATTTTTATGTTCTTGAAAGTTTTTATTTATTAGATGAAAAGATTGTTTTAGTTTATTTTGATAATTAGGGAAATCTAGAAATTAGTTTGTTGACTGCATTTTTCATTACAAAATATGTGAAATTGGTTGCTTTAGAAAATTGAAAAAGTTGTGAGTTTTTGTATTTCATTTCTCAAAAAAACAAAGAAACTGTTTCTTTTCTCTAAATATAATTTCATCCAAATTGAAAGTTGCGTTTTCATTTTAGGGTGCATTAAGATTTCGAGTCATGTCACAACATCATAAGTTTCACCTTCATCACCCATTGAGTAAAAGAACGGCTTAATAATACAATGTTAATTACAATTCACCTAGAATTTAATAATTTTTAGGGCTCTTTTCACCTACAGTAGCTTAAGTGTAGGGCTTTGGAATAGGGAGGGAGGTAAACTTTCCAAAGCTACAAATGAACAATAGAATCTTGTGTTATGGAGAGAAAATCCAACTATTTCCTTTTTTCTGTGGGAATCTCTTCTTGTATATGAGTTAAGCATGAGGTCGCGTCGGATCTGATGAAGTGATCTAACCCTCTTCATTGGCCTAGATATAATGATTTACGTGTATTACAATGGTACCAAAAGGTACTTGTGGTCACTTGAAAGTAAACCTCCAATTGATCATATGGAGGAGCCTTCAAGGGGATTGAGCTTGTTACTCTGCCCTTGCATGTACATCCGATCTATGACTGTCCCGCCAGGTAAAATTGTTGTATTTGGTGAACTTAGTGACTATAATCTGAGGGCTCTATCTAAGGTCACGATAGAGGGAATTTGTTGATGTAACTAGAACAAACCTTGGCTAGACCCACTTGGAGTCTTTGGAGGGTAATATTTACTTGAGATGGTTTATAGTAGAGTTACTGTCACTAGACCATTTCATTAAGCAGGTTGTGAGGGTAACTAGTTCCAAACACCCATTTTCTATAAAAAAATTCACCTTGATCTCTTCGATGTTGGACTTCATCACCAACTAGTAAATATTGATCTCCATGAAGAGTAAGTTTGTATGGTTTGAACTCCTAGATTGTTTAGTGTGTGTTAATTTTTGTGTTGTTTTTTACTTTTTAAAGACTTTAGGTGTTATTTAGATATTGTGTGATTAATCAATTGAAAACTTTTCATTGTGGAAAAACTACCAAGACAATCACGTAGGATAGTCGGGGATCCCCCTGAGTATACACCATGTCAGTTACAAAATATTAAAACAGAAAAGTCTAAATCATCTGAAACTAGAACTACAACAAAGACTGAAACTTTTACTATTTTAGATTTTGATGTAAAAGGAAATGAAGTTAATCAACCTATAACATCTACTATTTTAGGCCTTGAAGTAAAAAAAAATGAATTTCATCAAAATAATAATTTAACATCACACTCAGTAGCCATTGATTTACAAATCAGTGAATTCGTTTAAACTGAACTACATACTAGAGAATCTTCTGATAGAAACCCCATTTCTGAACCAGATATTCACGAACCTGAGTCTAATATCTCTGAGCCTGAAATTCATACATATGATGCAACACATATTTTAGATCCTCCACTTTCATCGCATGTGAAACTCATCATTATTGATAGTCTCCCTCATGGTCTCATTGCCACTGATGAGCTTGTTTCAGATGAAGAGGAGGAACTTATAGTTTCTACCAATGAACCTACAAATATCTCAGAACTTTTGTTTCGATCTCTTCACCTGGACCCTTAGTATTTTACATCCTTGACATTTTAGGGAAAGGGATTCCACATTACACAAATCCTTATTCTATCGTACTAGGTTTTGACTGGTCCACAATGATTCCTAGAAGTGTCGTGTCAGACACATCCATGTTTTCCAGTTCTCTGAGTCCACATTGTTTGCTGGTTTTTTACCACCTGGATATCAGTCTCTCACATAAGCTTATTCAAGAGATTCTTCCTTGAACTCATCTTCGAACATTTCAACTGGTGTAATTAACCCTACCAATGAAGGTTTGGCATCTCAACAAGTCATTAATATGATTTCTAGTAATGTTGGTAATCCACAAGCTAACCCAATAGGTGGTTACTATCTGCCTGGGGGATAACCGTCATATCCTTTGCCTAGAGGACAACCTTTTGGTGGACCTTACCCTGGAGCTAGGGGGAAAGCCCCCACCAGAAGCTACTTTAATTATATTCAAATGCCTCAAACCATTTTTGGTCGGCCTATTATGCCTCAACCCATCATTACAATGCCTTACCCTAGATTCAATACAATCTCGAACACTTCTCAAAACTTAATTTCTCTTGCTTCTCAAGTGCCTTCATATCAACCTGGGAAACCTCTTGGACAACCTATGCAGCAAATTCCTTTTCAAGGTATACCATTTCAAGTAAAACCAACTATCTAGGCTAACCCATCAACACTTGCCTAGAAATTGCTTCAGTAGCTTGCCCCAAGTACTCATCAAACCATGGGGCAGTCTGCCATGCCAATGACTACTCAAAACCCAGGTTCAGGTTTGCCTCAAACTCCCATTCCAAGAGTATTGTAGATAATTGTCCCGCTTACATCGCAAGCTACTAAGCAACCCCTTGTTCAGTATATACCTCAAGAATCTAGTGTTCAATCCATTCCTATGATTCTGTAAGCACCTCAAATACGTGTTGTTCAGCCTAGTGTCGTATATATGCAATTGCATTTTCAAGGGCTACCTTTCCAATTTTTACCATAGATTTAGTTTGTCTAAGGTATGGCTCTTCAAACTTATTTTCTCCAATTGAAACCCTTGCAAACAAGGCCCTTTCAAGGACAGTGTATTTAAGGTCAAATGGGTCTGAGTCTCCCCTTCAAGAATCATATGTACCCAAGTCATACGTTTTAACAACCTATTCAACCATAATATGATATGGCTCATCCTAGATACCTAGTTGGTATGTAGATTCCAACTACTTAGACTATCCCATGATATCCTAGATATCCTCCTCCCGGTACAGGACTCACCCCTCAAGGTTATCAATATCCATAACAAGACCCCAATCTCTAGTTGTCCTTCATTGCAACTTTGGATTTTCCTGACCTTTCTCGATTAACTAATGATCAACTTGTTCATTTACCCTATCAGTTGACTATTCCTACTAAGTTTCCTAGTGATATTCCTAAGTTCGAATGAAAGTCAGGTGAAGATCCATCCAACCATGTCATGACCTACTATATTTGTTGTGCGTCAAACTCAATAAACATATATTCAATGAACCTTGACCGGTTTTGCAGGTAAACGGTATGTAGAATTGCATGAACTTCCTTCAACATGTTTAACGCCCTTGCTACAACCTTTTTGACCCATTTTCAACTACCCATTCAATATGACAATGGAACTGAGCTTTTGACGTCTTTGAAGTAGACAACATCAACCCGTATCTCAGATCACATTCACGAACGGAGATGAATATGTCACCCAGTTAATGTTTACATTCCATACCATATTTTGGCCAAATGGTTCATAAAATATCATTTACCAATAATAACTGAAGATGTGGCCAAACAGGGTGTTGTACCTGAAGTGCAGGTAATTTCCTATGCTAAATATCTCGATTTTGTTTATACTCAGTCTGGAACTTTGTATGAAAATATCCTAGATGTACCTAGATCTAGTCCAAATAATCCACCTCTTCTAGGATGACATGTTGCAGATGGCATGATTGGTTCTGTGAGCCAGAGATATAAGAACAAAAATAAAAATTCTAAGAATGTTCAAGTTTTGGCTCGGTCTGATTCACCCGATGAAGATCCTTCTCTCCGAATTACTTCTGAAATCAACACCATAGATTCATCTACTAGCAAGGGTAAGCCATATGGAAATAAGGAAAAGGGAAAAGGAAAAACTAAGCAAGACAACTGCTCTAAGGAGAAATCAAACAAGAACGAACACTTGACGAAAGAGGAAACCTCACTATCCTTACTTAATTTGTGAAGAAGATCACTATACTAAGGAATCCCCTCATCGGGCCGAAGTTTCCAAATTCCTCAAAATTTCACCCACACCCACTGATTTGAAGGATCCTTTTCATCTGGAAGATAGTAAAATGGTCTCTCATGACCAGTCCTCCTCATCCCCATTGGCAGATATCATGGTGATGTCTTCCAAAGATTACGCATCAAAGGGTCTTGTTGAAAATGGAGATAACTCCAGTTCACAAGGTCAGACTACTGTGTCTAATCCTCCTACTTCTGAACCATTACATGTTGAAAAACTGAATCTTGATATGATAATTCACTTGTCTCCTAAGGGTCTGATTCGTAAGTCAACTTTTAATCCTCATGCGAGGGTTTCCCAAATTATAACATCATCAAAGATCTGGCTATGCTTCCTTCACCCATGTCTGCCCTTGAAGTGTTGGAAACTTGTCCAGCACAAAGGAAATTATTATTATCATCCATAGGAGATGTAGACCCTCAAGGCTCCCATTTGATTATTTTCGATCTCGAAAATCATGTCCCGCACCTCCCACACCAACTAGACTTTCAGATAACAGTTCACGTCAAAACCTGATGAATGTTTTGAACAGTGATTGATGAAGGAGTGTCAACATGTATTATGTTCATTGCTTATTGGAAAGCCTTGGGTTCTCCAACAATCAGTCAATCTCCCACAACCTTGAAAGCCTTTTATGGAAGAGGTTTTTTTTCCATATGAAATTTTCGATTTTGTGAAAGGATGGTAAGAAACTTGAACAGAAGTGAGTATCATTCCATGGAATTTCGTCTAGGTTCATAACTTCCATAATCCATTCATCAATTAAAAAGTCTGTGTTAGAAGGATTAGGCATAGAGATTAGTTCCAAGAATGACAAATGAGAATATTCATCAATGGTTGTATCCATTCGATCATCATAAGATGTTGATGGATTGAAAAAAACTGAATAGCCTGATAGGCTAACTCAAAAGGACTACGAGGCATTTCGTCATCATATAAGATCATTTCTGATTCTGACAGTACTTTCCATGGATCTCCCATTTCGAAAGTACTTGATGTAATCATGTTAATCTATGCGTCATTATGAAGAAGAAAAAGTGGAGGGAATGCGAAAGTTCCCATCAAAGATGAGTCTTTGAGCAGACCAACACCAACTTCCTCATATGGAGTGGTGGATTTTCCAACAAACGGGATATTTCCGG
>Ga0099853_1000029_pt1 | contig 13050 bp, 13 predicted proteins | sample In2P11_FD_77060 | JGI IMG/M metagenome (GOLD analysis project Ga0099853, IMG submission 77060) | Clean room microbial communities from NASA Spacecraft Assembly Facility at Jet Propulsion Laboratory, Pasadena, California, USA -... ... | reverse complement strand
ATGGATGGATGGATGGATGGATGAGTGAGTGAATGAGTGCGGTTTGTGTTATAAGTCACTACTGCAGAGTTTGTGGGAATGAGGTACGTATGGTATATGTAGCTTATGTCCAAATGCAGTGACGGCTTTCATTTAGGTCAATCCATGACTACCTAGATAGGTACGAGTAGTATCGACCTATTCTAACCATGACTCCGTGCTGTCTTGAATGATCGCGCGACAAAACTGCAGGTTCACAATGAATGCATTCATAAGCTCCACTCCTCGCTATTTGGGTATATGTCATACAGCATGTATGAAACAGATAAAACACGAAGGAATACAATAAAAGTGTATTCTAAACTCCAGTAAACACCCATACTTTTTTGGCCATCAACGGCTTGTCGCCTAGTGTCCCTCAATAAGTTCCTTCGCCGCGTGTCGTCTACACTCTTCGAAGATCTCAACTTGCTTCGCGACCTCGGCCAAATGTCCGATGACCTCTACGTTGCCCTGTCCGAAGCCATAAATGGTGTATGGTATGTCGACTTCTTCGCAGAACTCCTTCACGTACTTCTGTGCTGCGCGCAGGTTGTGTCGTGGTAAGCGTGGGAAGAGATGGTGCACGGCTTGGAATTGAAGGCCGCCGTGGATGAAGTCTAGCCACTGAGGACAGTCTACGTCCATGGTTGTCCGCAGCATGCGTTGGGGGAAACTTTCTTCGACACCGAGGTCTGAGGTCGACATGGCAAAATGTGATAACGTGATTTGGACGTGTAGAGGTGCGGTCATCATATGTGAGATCAGGACGAATACAACACGAGACCAGATTGTTGGAAAAGACTTGTAGAGAGTGAGGTAGCCGAACCAATACCAGAAGAAGACCTGGCCGACAATCTCGATATTTTGTAGTGATACGTTTTTGCGTAGCTGGGGAAAGAGAAGGATATTTGGCCAAGTCGTGTTCAATCTGGCTGGCCGTTATGTCGTCCAGGGAGGTTGGTTTGGTAGGCTCATCGTGATCTTCTTGTAGCGAAACAGAAGAGACAGAAGAGGCCGAGAACGATCTGCGTCTTCGAAGTCCATCGATTGGGTCAAATACAGGAGATGGTGCTGTTGTGCTGCTTGACGAACTCGTGCTTTCTTCTGCTCCGCCCAATATGGCCTCCTCTTCTTCCTCTTCTTGTACATCCTCCTCGAGCCTCCTAAATTGCCCGCCTTGAATGGGTGGTACGAAGTTGCGCCATTCTTTGTCTGTTCTTCCAATCACATATTTCTGCATGTACTTTTGCGTCTCTGAGGAATGTAGTGCTCTGATCTCGTCCGTGCCATCTCTCCCAATCATGTGCAAGATTGCCGTCTTCCCACCAGGGTGATAGGGAAGCCATGCATCGGCTTTGATAACTTGTCCATCGAAGATTACGATACTGCGTCCCTCAGCGATGAGGCTCTCAATCTGCCGGCGAGAAAAGATTGTGTCTTTCATATTGACTGTACCAATTTCACAAATGTTACTGCTGCGGTTGCCACAGGCATTGTCACAGTGTTGAAAGCAAGTAAGCAGGAGAAATCCTTTATCTTAACCTAGGAAAGAGGTATCAATAAGTAAGAGCAGGTCCAACCCTTAGTGGAAAAACAACTCCACAGTACAGGAGAGGCCCAAGGGTCTCAGACCGATTCATTTCCAATTGGCCTGCGCCGCGCGTTTGAACACTGCGAATCGGGAGTGAAGTTAGTTGTTACCTCACTTGGCACTACCTACGCGAGCTCGTATTTTCTTCTTGGGGGACTTGGCAAGCTCGCTTTCGTCTTGCCTTCATTTCACATGCTTCGATCCGAAGGCTACAAGTGCTCATACCACTCCCACTCCTCAACAATACTTTGCTTGGGACTGGTCTGGATCACTCTGTGCCTGCAGAAAGTATGTCATCGAGAATGCGGAGTAGCACGTGCATTCTCGTGTTACGGCGCAGATGCTTTTCTAGCCTATAAAACAGCGCTTGTCTTACCAAAGATTCGCTAGTAGGGGCGACTGCGCCCACCAAAGCTGAGCCCAGGCCGTGCCCATTCAACGCGTGTCCCTGCTGAGCTGTCACACCTGATCTCGCTAACAAATACAGATCGTGAAACCTTTGTACAATCGGGATTTAATGCTAATGGGAAAGATGTAAAATGTGGTTTCGGCAATCGAAATGTAACGTCAGAACTGACTAAGGTAGGCAGAATGTTGGAGACACAAGCAACGCCCCTGCATCAGATCGCAGATGAGGACGGGGTAAGAGCCGTGTTTGGCAAAACGCAGGACCATCGAGATCTGCAGTGACAGAAAACTTGGTCAGCGGCAATCGTTCCGTCGGTAGCGAGTGAGAAAACATGTGTCTTCTATTCATGCTTAAAGGAGGTCTAGATGAGGCAGAAAACGCCGATTCAAGGGTAAATCTACGTACCTAGGTACAATAGCAGTCGAGCAAGCCTTCTCCTCAACGCCATTTATCCCAGGTCAAACTACTGAACCTTCCCCAATACCCTTCCCCAAGTCTTTACTTCAAGTCCTTGCACCTGCCCATCGGTACCCACAACAGCCGCAAACTCATCAAGCCCACCACCAGCGCCATACCCAGTTCGACTTGTATACCCACCTACACTGAACCACTCCTGACATCGCGGTGAGCTGAACACTGCTCCTTGAGGCGCCGCTGCAATGCTCGAAGGTGTATACCTTATCATTCTAAATCCCTGCTTCGTCTGGCCATTGACCGTCGATGTTAGACCTGAAGGGTACAGCCTGAGTTGAATCTGGCTTGTTGTGATGTTTGAAAGTGCAGCAAATGCGGCGCGCATGTCCACACCGTTGACTGTGTAATTTGTAATGTCCAGACCTGGACCGTTGTCGACCGCTAGAGCCATTTCGAAGGAGTCTGTGCCGTTGCCGGCCGCATTCGTGAATGTACCCATGTATTCACCGGCGAAACTCTCCGCAGCCTCCTCTCTTGCTGCTGCTTCAAGTGAGGGTGCAAAGGTCGTAGCTGCGATGTCGGCTAAAATTCTACTGATCCTACTTGCGTGCAGTCCAGCACAGAGGACCGTAAACCCCGCATCGTAATCTGGAAATAGAACCAGGTATGATGAGTAATTGCCCAGATCGCCGGATTTAGTGTACATCCATGTTGTCTTGTTCGTCACGCCAGCTGCAGGCTGGTTTATTTCCCAAGGTGCGCCGACAGCGCTGTTCTCGCCGGACAAGAATGACACTGGTTTCAACCAGGTGTTGGTAAGACGTGGACTTAGGAGCGAAGAGGATAGAATCGAGCGGCCGATGGTGGAGATGTCGGACAACGAAGAGTAATATCCACCACCTGGTTGAAGGTAGGAGAGAAAAGCGCTGAAGGTGGCGCTGGCGTCATTTACGGGAACGATTGAGTTGCTCAGATTGTTCGGCGCATAGTAGGATGTCGAAGTGAGATTGAGAGCACCAATGAGGTTTTTCTGGAAGATATCCGGGAAGGACGTATTTGTTATGTTTTCGAGAGCGAAGGCTAGAAGAGAGTAAGCCATGTCGCTGTAGACCGGAGTGCTGCCAGGCGAGAAGACAGGATGAGTGCTTGTGATTGAGTTGATGTAGGTTGAGCGGGTACAAGGGAGGTAGGAGAATGTAGTGCAATTGAGGCCCGTTTCGTTGGCCGGCACAGGAGCCGGTGCGGGCAGACCTGGAATTGGTGTCAAGGTCTTGAAGACTGGTTCTGAGAGGATAGGATCCTTTTGGAGACCTGAGATCTGCGATGCTAATATGCCAACTGTTATGTCGGACCACCTGAAATAATCGATAGGATCTTGCTGGCTTGCGTGAACAGCATCGTAGGCTTCGAGCTCTGGGATAAAATTGGTAATAGGCTGTGTCCAGTACTTGTCACCCGCGGTAGCCAGAAAAGTGTACACAGTGAGAAGTTTCGAGAGGGACCCAATCCTGTACACCGTATCAGACTGAACGTGTGCTACACCCTGTGCGGGTGAGGACAGGTTTGTTGCATCGTAGTGGTAGGTATATAGAGGGTTATTCTCGTGAATGGACCAGGCTTCAAACGAAAATGTTGTATAATTCGGGTCAAGAGCCACTGGGCTTGAGGCGTTGGTGAGCGCAGTAGTAATGGTCTGTTGGAACGCTTTAATGGCATTTTGTATCGCTGTGGTGTTAGATGGTGTCTTCGCGGCCGGCACATCCGGACCATTCAAAGGACATGGACCTGTGTCCGAACTCGATGCTGCAAGAGCGAAACCAGCATTGCCAGTCAGGACAACCGCGACAAGATAGATAGCACGAGAGAGCTTCATTCTGCAGTGGTAGAGGGGTGAGGGAAGTCTTTGTGATGTGGTTGTGTGATGATTGAATACAACTGTCTATGTGCACCTGGCTTACCTTTAATATACCATTGTTTTGAATTCCCATTTTAGTATAGAGTCCGAGCTCTCTACAAGGTCCGCATACAAGGTACCTTGCCATGATTTGGTGCAACGTCGACAAAGGCGATGCCAACATGATAGACGAGGCTCAATGACGATCATTCCGCAGAAGGTGAAGAGTCCGAGCAACAACGCTAGGGCCTGAAGCTAGTCTGCATTGAGGGGGAGACAGCTGGGGAAGCTTGGCAGACTGCTCGTGCTTGATTGGTTTGTGTCCCGTCCCGCCTTGGACTGCGGCCATCAACAGCAGGGGAAGGACAGACCGCTCGGTTTCTGAGCTTCAAGGGCGTTAAGCTTGACGTCTGCGGCCCCCAGATATTGTGCGCGTGCATTGTACCTGACATCACAATGGGTTGATGAAGACGATCAACAAGCTCGAGAGCTTTAAACCGGGACCTGCCAAGAACTACTATTACCTAAGGTCAACCATAAATAGACTACTTCTGGGTAAACACCCCATGAACGCAAATGGTCGGAACACCACATGTTGACAGCCGACATCGCTTTCATCGGTCCCACTAGCGACATCATTTTGGAGGACTTGCAAACAAAAGCTCGAATGAATATTGTAGACTACGAAGACTTGAGCGTCAACAGTGTATAGACCTAGCCTGTGAAACTCTTTTTATCCCATTCATCAACTCATTGAAACACCCCTTAGTACAGCCACTCAAGTGCTCGGGAGACGAATAAAAATGCCGAAGTTTAACATCGTTGTGTTTGCGGGTGATTACGCCGGCCCAGAAGTGACAGCTGAAGGCGTTAAGGTAAGTCCACCCAGAAATGCATATTGCAATCAGTATACCCAGTCGTCTCATGGTCAAGGAGATGGACAAATTCCCTCTTCTGAAAAACAATCCTGTTGTCGTGCTCGCAGGGGAACCACGGCAGTCTCTATGATCAAGCAACAAGAAGACATGAAGTAAAATTAAGCAGAATCAAATACTGACAACTATAATCAACAGGTCCTGAAAACCATTGAAAAACACGTCCCAACAGTCGAGTTCAACTTCCAAGAACACCTACTCGGCGGCGTAAGCCCCCCTTCACCATCCTCACCACCTCCATTCCACTCCCTCCACCACTAACCCAAAACCTAGGCTTCAATAGACGCCCACCAAACCCCCCTTACCGACACAGCTCTAACCGCGGCCCAAAACGCTGATGCCATCCTCCTCGGCGCCATCGGCGGTCCCAAATACGGCACCGGCAAAATCCGACCAGAACAAGGCCTCCTCCAACTCCGCAAATCGCTTCAAACCTACGCCAATCTGCGCCCATGCTTCTTCGCCTCCGAATCCCTGGCTGAACGCTCCCCACTGAAAACCGAAGTATGCAGAGGCACAAACTTCACCATCGTCCGTGAATTGACGGGTGGCATCTACTTTGGCGAACGGCGCGAGGCCGATCCAAACGATGGCGAGGACGAGTCGGCGGAGGACCGTGAGCCATATTCGCGGAGGGAGATTGCGCGTATCACGAGGCTGGCTGCGCATCTCGCGATGGCGAAACAGCCGCATAGTAAAGTCTGGTCACTGGATAAGGCGAATGTGTTGGCGACGAGTAGGTTGTGGAGACGTGTGGTGACGGATGTGATGACCAAGGAGTTTCCACAACTGGAGTTTGAGCATCAACTGATTGATAGTGCGGCTATGATTATGGTCAAGAACCCGACGAGCCTGAACGGAATTATCTTGACGTCTAATCTGTTTGGTGATATTATCTCGGATGAAGCCAGTGTCATTCCGGGAAGTCTAGGTTTATTGCCAAGTGCGAGTCTCTCGGGTATCCCGGACGGAAAAGGACACTGCAACGGTATCTACGAGCCGATTCATGGGTCTGCCCCGGATATCGCGGGCAAGGGAGTGATTAATCCTGTGGCGACAATCCTGAGTGTCGGTATGATGCTGCTGTACAGCTTGAATATGGCGAGGGAGAGTGTGCTCGTCGACCAGGCAGTGAGATTGGTAATCGAAGAAGGAACTTGCACAAGGGATATTGGAGGAACAAGCTCAACAGCAGAGGTGGGTGACGCTGTCTGTAAAAAATTGGAGGAGTTGTTCAAAGGAATGTAGAAGCATAGATGCTGCCGGCACAGTCGACTACAAAGGTATGAAGATAGTAGAAACAAAAGTGAACTTGCATCATTGCTACTACATGAAGTTCCCAATACTAAAACTTCAACTCTGCGAATCAATCCCTATCCGAAGAACGAGTGAAGGTAACACTACCACAAGTAGTGTCCCTTGGATGATTTCAAGACAACCGTAGATCACCACAATCCTGTCTATCTCATGACCATGAACAAAGCAACAACAAACCAAGCACCTAAAAGCCGATTTCCAAGATTCCGATGGGCGTTGTTCGATGTTCGCGAGCTTGCCGTGGTTGTGGGAAGACCTAAGTTCACCGCTGCTGAGCTGGTGACGTAGGAAATGTTGCCGGTATAGCAATTTCCCACGCAGGGTATCGGTATCAACTTTTTCCTCTCAACCGAGGTGACTGCCTCACATTGCTTCTTCCCTTGAGCACATCTTTGGAGCCACTGCTTATCGTTCGAGCTAGACGTTGTGATGTAGTAAGCAATGATGGACCTGGCATTCAAGAGGACATCGGTCTTGCTGGGTAGTCCACTCCACCATTTGTTGCCGTCAGCCCAGACTTTGAGCTGCAGAGATCCACCTGCCCTTGGCACATTGTGTGTGGCAGTATGCATGATTTTGTCATTGAGGAAGAATTTTGTGCCTGCCACATCACAATCGAAGCGATGTATGTTGTAGTCACTCGAAATATTCTTCAGTGGCATCGATAAGGTAGCGCTGACAATCTTGGTCCCATCCATATTGATCGAAGGATGGGTCGTGTAGTTGATAGTGTCGTTGACAAGAGATGTACCAGGAGTGACGATCTCAATATCAAGTTCAGAGCGGTCATCCTGTCAGCAAAGGTTAGGTCTAACAAAGGATGAGAGTGACGAGCAGCACTCACATGATACCAGAAAAAGCTGGCACATGAGCCACCGGTATAACCTTCAAGCTTCATCTCGACTCTGAAAGTGCCATGAAGAATGTCTGTAGCTCTTGACTGTATGCCAGCAATGTGAACAGGCTGGGCTGACGCGAAGTCAAGGTCAGTATAGCCGTTCTGCTGCATCTGAAGAACACCATTCTTGATTTGTACATTCTGAGCATCGTATTTTCCGTTGAGCCGGATGTGGGGATTATCAGAATTCTGCTAGAAGTCATAGATCATCCAATCGTTAGGAAAAGCAGCAGAAGTATTGTTGGCATGGTTCTGAACGAGGTTGTGATTGTCCGGGAGCGTTGCAAAGTCTTCGAAAATTCGATGGGTGTACACCTCGCCAGTCTCTTTGACCTTCCAGCCACAAGGACAGTCCCAGGCAGTGACCCATCTGAGAAGAATAAGCGTGATAAGAGCAGAGCAAATCATGTTGGAGTAGTGTATGCTTAAGTGAACCAAAACCCAAGTGTGTAGTGTGTATGTGTGGTATGATGTGCAGTGAAAAGATAAAGGAAGACGTAGAAGAAAATCCAAGTGATATAGCATGCCACGGCGAGCACGAGGTAGGAACGATGATTGTACGTCATGCATCCTCATATACCTTACCCACGGAAAGAGCATCGTATGTATGTGGAAGGTCTACCAAACGAACACCAGCTTCACACTGGCACTCTCGGTTGACAACTAAACAATGGCTATGCGAGCCGTGAGAAGGTTCCGCACATCAAAACTGATTATGCTGTCGGCATTGTTTTGACAGCAAGATATCGATGCTGGTGTCATCCGAAATCTCAAGTGAGCCTTTCCAGACTGGCCACAATGCATTATGACACTCTGAACTTGCGTTGTTGTCAGATCACGTTCGAAGAATGGCTGGTACAATTAAAACTTCCAGTGATCCCTCAAGAACTGACAAACTGATTATGTCTTCATCCAACGTACCCGAGTCTGGTCATCGCCATAATCGTGTAACCCGGTGAGAATGTTGTGCGGCGTTCCAAGAGTGTGAATACCTTTCCGTTGCATGCTATAAGCACTCCGACCGACTGGGTCAGCTTTCAGTGGATATCTTGTGGTGTACAGCCTTTCAATGCCGTTGAGCAAGCTGTGATGACTCCGACAAGCCAACCATTATCTAAGAGGCCATGGTGACGATACAGTACTTTCCAGCTAATAGCAGTAGCGAGGACACGAAGGAAAATGTGCTTACAGTACTGCATGTTGCGACAGGGGGGCTTTTATAATCAGGCAGAATTGCAATGTTAACGCCGCCCGAGTCGTGGAGGTGGGGTTGGGAGCTAGACTGTGTCGACCTGAGGACAAAGTCAAAACGACTGTGCATGCATCCTCGAAGCAGGCTCTAGATGGGCGAGATCGACGAGACGTCAAAACTTTGCAATCGGCCAATCCCTTCAGGAACGTCGACTCAGAGCAGCTAACGGAAGATTGGTTTTCCTGGCCAAAGCTCTGCTCCAACTTCTCCTGCGATTCCTTATTTCAGTATGGCTTATACCGGCTTCCAGCGCTCTTCTTAGATTTCGTCGTCTTCGCTAGATTGACATCAGCAGATTCAACACTGCTTGCGGCTGTAGATGATTGCCGGAAGGCTCGAATGGCTCCATCTTCGCCAGCGGTGAATATCACACCAGTCTGGTCATAATGTTAGTTGAGCTTGTTCACAGCAAGTTGAACGCATACCTTATCATCGAGCAACAGGGCTCTAACTACTTCTTCCCCATGCGCAGGTTCCAAGACGTATCTTGATGCCAAGTCGAGATTGGGAGGGACACCCAGCGGTGTAGCGTGGTTAAGCTTGACTAAGTCCACACGGGATCCCCTACGATGGTCATTAGTCCAAGAACACCATAAACGTGGGAAAACATACCCGGTATTGATTCCCGTTGCGACGACATGATCGTTACCACTTTTCAAGAAGTCTATCACATACTGACAAGGGACGATTGGTCTCAGATCACCAATCAACGTGGGCAAAGGGTCTTCGTTGTCGTCTGGAGTTGAAACGGGATGAATTGCAAGATTCTGATCGGAGCTCAAAGCATACACACGGTCTGAGTCCAGGAAACCTGCCTTGTGAATCGGTCCGTGGTTGATGACCTGCGAAAGTGACTCTTCTTCATCCTGGATGTTGGTATCGAACAAGCTTACGAGACCGTCATCGCCGCCAGCTAATACTATCTCGGGCTTGCTTGGATGGAAGTCGAGAGCGGTGATTTCATCATTATTCTCTCCATTCTGCCAAACTTGCTTGTTTTGTCTCGTGTCCCATAGACTGACAATAGCCTGCTGAGATTTGAACTCTGTACCTACTGCAATTCTGGCACCATCGGAAGCAATGACAGTAGCGGCCCGATCTGCAAATCAACGAAGTCAACAAGAGCCGCAATAGCGTTTAGGGTATGCTATGGGCATTCATTCCTTTCACTAGGAATTTGTAGCACTCTGGTAATAGACTGTTTAACGTTCAATTGGCTAGCGACGAACGGACTCAAAGGTCACTTCATGCAATACGCCTGATGTGGAACATACCAATCTTAAATTGCGAGATTCTGCTTTGCGACCTCAGATCATATGTCGCAATAACACCATCAGTTCCCGAACATATCAGCGATTGACCTTGGACGTCACCTGACACTAAGCAGCTGATACCAGTGGGCGTATCCTTGAAAAGGACAGTCTGTGCAGAAGCAAGGTTCTGGCGATCAACCACAAAAAGTTCGTCGCTAGAAGTGATTGCAGCTAAACCGTTTCCGAACGTTGCAACGAGTGAAAGGATGTATGCGTTGTCAATCTTGGAGTGAGAAGTGGATGCATAGGATTGGTAGGTGTGCGCCATGATCTTCTCTGGGCATGCAAAGAAGCCTTCAATTTCACGACAACATCCAAAACTCGGTAAGTCCTCGAGCAGGTATAGTATGAACGCAGTAATTTGCACGCCAATCCGAGTTTGCCGATTGTTTCTCATTAATACCAAGGCAAAATTTGCTCCAGAAGCGAGCCATCAGAAGTGGAATTTGGTATGCTCCACTGAAAACAGGAGCTAAGTGGCTCCGTTATGGAACACAACCCGTTCGTTTGAACCAGATTGCTGGGCCCAAACAGAAATATTTACAACACAGAAGTATGGAGTGGGTATGGGCTGGAGGAGCAGACCACGGACAACGCCTCGGCCAAAAGCAGCCGACTCTTGCAGCTGGACAATTTCACTGACGTATCCAACATTCATCCTGATTTGTGTCAACCTCCACCGAGCACCCTACTACTCGAAACTGCTAGCCCGTGTAGAAGGCCGCACTCGAAACCCACGGCCATGGTATCCAATGATAGACACAGCGCATGGTAAGGATGAAGCTCATGCAAGTTGAAACATGGTTCGAGCAACAAACGGTGGATCGATATCGAGCACAACGAGGAGCAAAGGACTTACAGTGCCATGTTTCAAGACTTCAGTTGGAGTGTTTCCATCTCTTACAATACTGTACAGTACTGTGCGGCGCTATAACGAGCCTAGAAGAGACACAAAAGCAAATCAGTTGGCCACTAACAGTGGACCAATCTGTACCCGAAAGTTTGATCACTAAGACAGTCGAGCTGTTGTGTCTTGATGTTGCGCCAGAGAAGGCAATCCGTCGTTTTCAAATATTTACACTAGAAGCGTCACCGCCACTGTATGTAGCCTTGCTTGTTGTTCGGTTTGGTTTTAGATACAGCTTCAGCAGTTTCTGGGCTGTATTTTTGCGATGAACCAGGTCTTGGGCAGAGGTACATCCAGCAAAGTATTCTACTGTCCTTGGAAGCATGAGGGTGTGAGTCTGAGTGGTCAAAGCTTCTGCTGAATGACCGTTATTATACGATGCTGAGCCATGGAGCGGCCCGCGTCATGGCACATTCACGTCCTCGGGAACACGCTACCAGCTACAGTAGCAGTGGAAGTGCCAACCTTGGATTTCTGTTCCAGCGAACAGGGCGCCTACATATGCTGGTCCGACATCCGGCCATCGCTAAGCTGCTGAAACGTGCCAATGCCTTCTCCGCTGTTGCCAATCTCAGGTGTGACTGTGCTCGCTTACGGAAAATGATTTACAAGTGCTTGCACCAATGTGTGCTGTTGGTCTAGCTTCTTCTGTATGCAAGTCAACTGGGTCGAGGCTTGAGACCGTGCAGCACTGGCGTGTATAGTGGCACCGCCTAAGAAATTCGGGCTGCAGATCGCTCACACACCATTCCATCAAAAACTCGTCCAGCTTGTTCCAGCTTGTCAATTGTGGACAAAACCAATTCCAGCAGCCTCCATATCGCGTCGAACAAGCTTGCGCGACCCATGCATTTAGAAAATGAGTTTGACACCAAGACGTTGCGACAACCCGCAGCACTGCGGAGGGTTGACTTTGCAACTGTCTGACTCCACCACTTTCGACTGTTGGCTTGTTTCACGATTGTCTTCCTGCGGTATTCCTTACGTCGCTATCGTCGACTCTAATGTCTCCAGCCTGCTACATCAGACCGTGAAGCCAGGTGACCTGGCACAAATATAAATTCGGTGCTTCCTGGTCACATCGCGCCCAGCGATGCCACGTTCAGTCGCGACAAGCCCGCACTCCTTCCAGAAAACCTGCCCGCCCGAAGTGGAAGTTCAACATTTCATTTCGTCCTTGCGATACGAAAACCAATGTATTCGAGACCAGGTAGTCGAAGTCATCAAAGGAATTCGTGTCAATGGCTGCGTCCGATGATCTTCTCACGGCCGCCAGCAACTTATGGATAGAGAACAGCAGAGGCTATGGAGACCATCGCAGGTAAGGAGAATGCTGCGCTGTCACGCACTCAGGCTAATGCTTACAGGGGACAGTATCTGATGCCCATTGATAGTAAGGAGCAGGAAAGGCTGGACATGATGCACACCATGATATTGGCTGCTACACCCCGACCTTTGAGATTACACCACGCACCCTTTAGACCGCGTGCCGATCCCGATACAGGCGAGTGGCCTCGTGTCCTTGATCTTGGTCCTGGCACTGGGATATGGATGATGGATATGGCTGAGAAGTATGGTCAAGTTGAATTCATCGGCATGGATCTACACAACATGGGACCACCAGGCGAGTACCACAACGTTGAGTTCCATACGCCTCGTGACTATGAAAGCCCTTGGGCAATGGGAGACAATTCTTTCGATTTGATCCACCTGCAGATGGGCCTTGGTAGTGTCGCAAACTGGGCTCGACTTTACGAAAAGGTGTTGAGACACCTCAAACCGGGAGCGTGGTTCGAACACGCCGAAATTGATTGGACTCCACGATCCGATGATGGCACGCTTCCACAAGGAAGATTCCAGGACTGGTGGCACCTGTATGTAAGTCCACCATACACTGCTGCCGGTCGTCCAATCGCATACAACTCCGACACCTCGACACTGTTACAGCAAAGGGGCTTTGTCAATGTGCAACATTTCACATACAAAATCCCTACAAATGGCTGGTCTAGTAATCAAGCCATGCACGTCTCTGGGACCTGGTGGGAGAATGCGATGGGGTATGGTGAGGGTCGAGGACATGGCTTCGAAGCACTTAGTCT
>Ga0099853_1000028_pt1 | contig 13107 bp, 10 predicted proteins | sample In2P11_FD_77060 | JGI IMG/M metagenome (GOLD analysis project Ga0099853, IMG submission 77060) | Clean room microbial communities from NASA Spacecraft Assembly Facility at Jet Propulsion Laboratory, Pasadena, California, USA -... ... | reverse complement strand
GGCCTTTGTTTCTTCTAGAGTCCATAAAAATGCATCTTGCTTCAATAGTGTTGTTAGAGGTGTTGCTATTCTCCCATAATTCTTAACAAACTTGGGATAATGGAAGAATGATGAAGAAGTGTGGGAATTCAATCAAAAGATACAACAAGATCCCAATACATCTGCTACATTTAGTTGGAATAATGATTCGTTATGGTACAAATATCGCTATACCTATGTAAGAATTTCAAGCTCAAACAAAAGATTCTTATGGACTTGCACACCTCTCCCTTAGGAGGGCACTAAGGATTTTTAAAAGCATACCACAGGGTTAAGAAGGAATTTTTTTGGGATGGCCTTAAATCAAATATTCAAATTTTCATGGCAGAATGTTTGGTTTTCCAACAAAATAAAGTTGAAACAATTAAGACCCAAGGTCTATTACAACCTTTATCCATTCCAAGCCAACATTGGGAGGAGTTTTCAATGGATTTTATCACAGTTTTACCCAAGTACGAAGGAAAGAATGTCGTCATGGTGGTAGTTGATGGACTTACCAAGTATGCACACTTTTTTGTGCATTATCTCATCCATTTAAACCCAGTACAGTTTCTATTGCATTATATGAAATAATTCAAAAGATACATGGAATCCCAAAGATTATTGTAAGTGACAAAGATCCCATTTTCACAGGAAATTTTTTGACAAAATTATTTTATTGTCTTGGTACTCAATTAGCTCATAGCTCATCTTATCATCCTCAATATGATGGGAAAACTAAGATAGTAAACAAATGTTTGGAAGTATATCTTCATTGCTTTGTATCTGATACACAAACACAATGGGTCAAATGGTTGCCTCTAGATGAATGGTGGTATAACACTTCCTTCCCATACTGCAGCAAAAATGATCCCATTTATGGCACTTTATGGATATCATGCACCATCCATCACATCATATTTAAGGGAAAATTTTAAGGTTCAAGCAGTGGAAGATCACATCAAGCATCAACAACAAGTTCTCCAACTCTTAAAGGATAACCTCACTTTAGCGCAGAATATAATGAAACAACAGGCAGATCAACATTGTAGTGAAAGAATTTCTTATGTAGGTGATTAGGTATTCCTATGACTACAACCATATAAACAAATGTCCCTCAAGAAAGCTAAGAAGGATAACAAATTATCACCAAATTATTATGGTCCATACAAGGTGTTGCAAAAGATTGGTACTATGGCATACAAATTGGAGCTTCTTGGAGCTTCCTGAGTGCGCCCAGTTTTCCATGTTTCATGCTTAAAGAAGGTTATATGTGACAAGCTCCCATTTCAAACAACATTGCCAAAACTTAACGACAAAGGAAAAATAATATTGGAACTTGAAGCAGTCATAGAAACAAGAACTCGATAGCTATGAAATCGATCAATTTTTGAGTATCTCATCAAGTGGAAGAACTTACCCGCTGAAGATTCCACATGGGAGGATGAGAATTTTATACAAAATCATCCATAACTACTCAAGCATTGAGGACAACACTTTTTTGAAGGAGAGAAGCATGTTAGGTCACTGTAATACTATTGATTACCCCATTACTATTGTCATTATAGCCCTTATTATTATTGTTGTGCCCCTATTGTCCCCATATAGTGAATATTATGCCCCATAGAAGCTCACTAGTGTTATTGTTGTGCCCTTATATTATTATTGTTATGCCGACTTTGATTATATTGTGACCCCTTAGACTCCTATATATAGAAAGGAGGTTTTGTCATTTGTATCATCCAAGAATTGTTCATTTGTGTAATGTAAAGGAGGTTTCCCCCTCGAAGAGGATGATTTTGAAGTCATTGATCTATCTTTTCTTCTATTTGTGATCTGATTACATAACATATTGAAAACACTCCAATCTAACTATTATGATGATACACCAATGCTACTCTATCACTTCCCAAAATTTTCCATGGGAGGAATTGCAAGGTATGTCAACTGACCATTGCATCAAGGATGGGCAGTGTCACTCAAGGGGTTAGCAGTGACATTGAGTGAAACAAGTTATAAATGGCATGTGAATGTTGAGATTTTAGTGTTTGCACGGGACTACCGGCTGGGAATGGAGCAATGAATACTGGAAAGAAAAGATCACTATTAAGGTAACATAAAAAATAACAATCGCTTACCTCCTCACTTAAAGCATCACTCCAGAAATTTAGAGAGGAAGACAAGATCAAACTCAATCTCTATATGGACCCTGATCATGCTTAAAAGGAAGAAAAACTTTTTATGATTACAAATTCTAAGGAATTTAGAACCTGAAAAAGCTTCAACACCATTTAAAAGAAGTTTTACATCCTCGGAGAAGGGTTTCTTATTTTCCTTCATAGTTCGCGGCCAACATAGTGGAAACAATGGAGGAAATGATCTCTTCAATCATGCTTCATATATATTAAATATATTAATAAAATATTGTAAAAGATATGAATAAGCCACCAATTTTTTTTAAGAAATATAATTAGAAACCCACGAGTCCTAATGGAATAAAAGGAATGTGGCCATCATTCTAAGGACCCACCTAAATCAATTACACATGCTTTGCATAACCTTGGATAGTTCGATACCATAGACTCACGAGGCGTCCATGGTCATCTTGTAGACCACTTATAAAATCCGTTCGGGTGCGGAATCATTTTCTCCTTACTGTCGCAAAGCTCCTGCATTGTAAGTTTCGAAGCCCCTACCTAATAACACTTACAACATCCATGCTCATCTCATAAGCCACTTATAAAATTAGTTTGGGTGCGAAATCATTTCCTCCTTACTGTAACGAAGCCCCTGCCTTGTAAGTTTCAAAGCCTATACCAAATAGCACTTACAATAATAGTGCTTATTTTCTTCCTTACTTGCCAGAGTTTAGGTCATCCCAAAAGAACTCCTTATGAACTAGGTTCCTCCATTCATGACAACATAAGGGGTTAGTTATGCAGATGTTTCAAGAGTTGGTGTGCGTTGGGGGACTACCCCAACAAGATGAACTAGGATCACCTCTCTATCCTATCTCCCGCCTCTCTTTTCTAGGTTATCCACCGATCACTCAGACATATTCCTAGTGGTAGTATCTTAATTTGATCTTGGTTGTGTTTTTAGTATCTATGTGGTAATACATAGAGAAGCTAGCCCGAGAGACTAACTAGCCTTCCTACCTAGTCGAAGGTCTCAAGAAGAATTTATTTCGATGAATAAAGGTGGAAAAAGAGAAGATTTGAGGTTGACGTTTAGTGCTCTTATCAAGTGAAGCATAATCATTGTTGCTCGAATAACATTAGTGTGCCATAGTACCAATAAATGAAATACCTAGTAGGTCAAACTAACCCGATACTTATTTTCTTATGAGAGGGGCACACAGAAGGAAGAGGATTGTGTTATAAAAAGTGAGAAACTAAAGCTATTTCAACTTTCACATAAGAATAAGAAACTATGAACATTGAAATAAACAATATGATTGAGTGAAATTAATAGGTATTATGAAAATTATGGAAACGGATGGTTACTAGTTTATTGCAAAATCATAATATGCTTTCAAAAATTATGTTTTTAAAAACGAATTTATGAAAAAGAGTGGTATCATTTTTTATTCAATGTGAACATCAACAATATGAACTCGATTCAGAGTTGTGTTTGTGAAATCCGCAAAAATCCAATGAAGGCTGACTCTTGGCAGGCTACGATGGTTTTCTTAAGCAGTGAAAGAAACGTGTGAAGAAAAATAGAAAGTCGTGTAACAATAAAATAGGAAGGAATCCACATGTACCATTGCTCGGAAGTTTGTGGCTAGACTCAGTGAAGTTGTGCGTCCTAGGGGTCAAAAGATTTAGATTTCCCTCCACCGGAGCACTCAGTGTTAAGAATTTAATTTTAGCTAACTAATTTTACAGCAACGGTAGAATTATTCAAGAATGACAGGAATTCTCTTGTTCATATGCCTTTTAAACCTAACTTATGAACCTCTTGACCTCGAAAAAAGGCCAAAAAAGACCTCCAATTTTTTGATTGGTTAACAATGAACGCTTTCAATGTCCAATAGGCTCAGCGAAAGGTGCATTACAGCTCAACAAAATGTACATTACTAAACTTTTGGTTAAAGACATTATTAGTCCCTGCTACTAGCTCAGATTTCAACACAAATCAATTGTAATAGTCCCTGGTGCCTATGGAAGGAACTAATAAGTTTAATATTGGAGAGATAAATGGTAGTGTTTTATGAGAAAGAATTTCGTAGGTCACCATAGGGTTATTACTAATAAGTAATATTAATAATTTTAAGGATAGAGTTAACATTAATAAATTTAATAATTTAAATAGTTAAGGTTAATTTTAATTAGTTTAATATTGAAATTTAATTATAAGTTAATATTAAATTTTAAAAATATTCGTATTACGAGTAAACTTGATTTAAATTTAAATAATTTTATTAGTAATATTATTTAAACTTTAATAAATTTATAATAATATAATAATAATTATACATTAATATATTAGTCTATAAATTAACACATTAATAATATATTAATTTAAAATTTAACACATAATAATCCTGATTGACTTGATCAAACATAATTAACATGATCATCATGTTCAACCAAATTTAATCATAGGCATTTTATGTTTAACATGTCTATAATTAACTATAGATGCATATCTATAGCCAACATGATGACATAGTCAAACAAAGTGAACCTTTGTAGTCAATATTTTTTAATGAACCTTTGCAGTCAATGTATAAATAATTAACCATAGTCATCCTTAATCAATCATATGTTTACCATAGTCATAGAAATTCAACCTTATTCACTCATAGTCATCCTTAGTCAATGTTGGTTGACCAAATTAAACTATAGTAAACCATGCCTATAGTTAACCACATACATCATGTTTGAAATATCCAGACTTAAAATGATGACATAATCAAACCATGGTCACCAATAGTCAATGTTTAATAATGTTAATATCAAAATTATTTAAAACACATTTGTTTGCTAATGTGTTTGACTATGTTCAACTATGTTTAACTATATTCAAAAGTCAACACTCTTCAACTTCGGTCTAATATAATCACTTATTATTATTATTGATTAATATTAATAGTCAACCACATTAGTCAACATAGTCAAACAAAGTCAACCTTTATAGTCATTATTTAAATAGTTGACAATGATCAAATTTGGCCAACCCTACATTTACCATATTTAACAATAGTTAACCTTATTCATTGATTGCCATCGCCATTCAATGTAGCTCAATCATATTAAATTATAGTCATCCATGGTTCACCGAAGTCAATCATTTTCAACATTAGTCAACTAAGGTCATCCTTGGTTGGTCATAATAAATATTTCAAAATGTTTAAGATTAACAATATTATTACTAATAAGGTTGACTAATAATAATAGTAATGTTGTGACATCAGACTGCTACAGAAATCTATCCAATGTCACATGTGACAAACATTGTGCCAATGTTACATTATATTTCAATTTACCCATTATCATGATGCAACATTATAAAATTAGTCAACCACATTTATCAATGTGACTGCCTATGTTCAATTATATTTTACTATGTTTGATAGTTAACACTCCTCAAATTCGGTCAAACATAATCACTTATTAATATTATTGATTAATGTTAGTAATAAAACAAGTTGTGACATCTAAATGATATGAATAACATCACAGTGTGACAAACATTATCGCAATGTGACAATCATTGTGCAGTTACATTACATTGCAATTTATCCAATGTTGTATTGTGATATAACAAAAGTAGTCAACTGCATGTACTAGTGTTGATGACTATGCTCGAATATTTTTTACTATATTTGACATTCGACACTCCTCAACTTTAGTAAAACATATTCACCTGTCATTATTATTGATTAATATTAATAGTCTAACATAGTCAACCACATTATTCAACATAGTAAAACAAATTCAACCTTGATAATCACTGTTTAAATAGCTGACCATAATCAAACTTGGTCAAACCTATGTTTACCATATTTAACAATAGTCAATCTTGTTCACTCATATTCTTCCTTTTTTAGCTTAACTCAACCATATTCAACTTAAATTAACCATGGTTGGACAAAGCCAACATTATCAACCGTACTCGACTAAGATCATCCTTGTTCAGTCATAGTCATGATTGAAAAGTATTTAATATTAACAATATTAATATTAGAAAAGTCGACTAATAATAATAACAACAACAATTTCAATAATAATGATGATAATAATAATAATGTTGCAATGTTTCATTACATTGCAATTTATCCAACTTTGCAATGTGACATTACAAAATTAGCCAACCACATTTACTAATGTAATTGACTATCTTTCACTATGTTTGATAGTCAACACTCTTCAATTTGTCAAACATAATATTCTATTAATATTACTAATTAACATTAATAATCAAACATTTTGTGACATTAGAATGGTACATAAATCTATCCAATGTCATGTTGTGAGAAACATTGTCGCAATGTGACAATTAGTGTCACAATGTTAAATTACATTTCTATTTATCTAACATCATATTGCAACATTATAAAATTAGGCTACCACATTTACCAATATGGTTGAATATGTTCGACTATTTGACTATTTTTGACATTCAACACTCTTCAAATTCAATCAAATAGAATTCCCTATTATTATTATTGATTAATATTAATAATCAAACATAGTCAACCAAATTTGTTAATCATAGTCAAACATAGTCACACTTTATAGTCAATGTTTAAATATTTGAGCATTATCAAACTTGGTTAATCCAATGCATACCATATTTAATAATAGTCAACCTTTTTCACTTATAGTTCTCCTAAGTCAATGTAACTCAACCATATTCAATTATAGTCAACTATGGTTCACCAAATTCAAACATTATCAACCTTAGTCAACTAAGGTAATCCCTAGTCAGTCACAATCAAGGTTTAAAAATGTTTAAAATAATATCATTAATATTAAAAAAGTTGAATAATAACAATAATAATAAGGTTGACTCTATAATTATTATTATATGATTGAATATAATATTAATAGTTGATCACAATCAAACTTGGTGAATAATATAACATTATTATTAATATTAATAAAGTTGAATAATAATAATAATAATAATAACAACAAGGTAATAGCTATGATGCAACATGTCTCTACCTCTGCTGCTACTTTATTGATTAAAGGTTGTGTGGAGTGCGGAGAAAACTAAACGCAATGAAATCTATCCACACAACGAAATCTCTCCACAAAGTGAAAATTTTCCATGCAATCTCTTCACATAGTGGAATATTTCCACACAAAGAACTTCGCATAATATAGCTCCACAAGCTCTCCTCCACATTGTCATTTCATAAACATTCTCCGCATTAGCAATTTCACAAGCCTTAATAGGAACTATCCTTCGCATTGATCTCCAATATGACGACCTGTAATACATGTATACAATAACCTATAGATTCTACGGCAATTGGAAAACTTGTGGCAAGTAAATAGCCATAGGCATCAGTTCTCAATTGAACTAATCATGACTTGTTAAATAACATTAAAGCTATTGATAATGAACTTTTCAATTGGTTGTGTTTTTTATTTTCTTTGTAATGAACTTTGTAAACCTTCAAATGAAAATTTCATTTTGAATAAAATAGTTTTCAATTGGTAAAATTTGTTCTTTAACAGGTAACAATATTGTTATATTTTTCCCCAAATTCTTTTTATTTGTGTGAAGCCTTCAAGGAAATTTTCCATATGGTGAAAAGTAACTTAAGTTAATAAATCTATACACCAAAAAGAATTAACAATAGATTTGTAGATTTTCATGGAGATTCACAGCTCATATAATGTACTAAAACACAAGGCAAGAATCCACTCTACTCTTTAAACATCAGAAACCAATGATTGATGAAAATAATAATCACCATGAGGAACATAATCAAAGACAAATAACACAAATTTTTCTTTAGGGAAAGCCACTACTCAAATCCCTGACCATTTATTGCATTAATTAGAAATCTGAGTGATAATACAAAGCTTGTTCTAGCAAGAACAATTCCACACAAGTATGATCAACTCTCTGCCTCACAAGCCCACACTGAACAATACTTAGCCAATTTATGATGTCTTCTAATCCCCTAATTCCTTACATAATTCCTATGAGGAACAACCCATATTTAATTGGGAATTCCTTCATAACTGCACAATCCTAATCTAGGTCATCTTCTTATTACATTCATGATCTGTACAACTGAGATCATTCTACAACTGATAGTACACTGTCCTTGCACTCTAGTCTCAACTAGGTATTTCTTTGAATTGATATGCATGAGTTTCTCCTGAGGGAATATTCAGTTAGCTAGAGTAGCACTTAGGATGCACCAGTGCACCAACTCACTACTAGCCCTCTACTAGTTCCATAAACAATAATTTAACTGTCTATAACTAAATCAAACTTGGTTATACAATTACAACACCAAAAACTCAATCTAGACCACTAAAATTTAGGGAGAACATATACATGACTACAGAAATGCTTCCAACATGAAATTACTAAGCTAATTAAGTCTAAACCTAATTAAATATTTACAATTTGCTATGAGAACAGAATTCGATTTTAATTCACAATTTAATTCAGGGACAAATTAAACTAGAATTTCTTGTTGCCATTTCTCAACACTCCCTCTCAACAAGAAATGGATTATCAGCTACCCCATTCCTATCTCTATGAAACTCAAATTTACATCTTGACAATGCCTTTCTCAAAATGTTAGCATCTTACTTCTCCATGGGAACATACTCCAACAACATAATCTGCCTCAATACACAATCTCTAAGATGATGATATCGAATATCAATATGCTTGGGATGATCATGAAAAATTGGATTTTCAAAGAGTTTGATACAACTCTGATTATCGCAATAAATCACAGTTGGGTGCATTTTCTAACTGAACAAACCAACTAGAATCTTCCTCATCCAAATAGCCTCACATGTTCCCTGACTTGCAGCCATGTACTCTGCCTCTATCGAACTGAGTGCAACCGATCTTTGTTTCCTATTGTACCAAGGAACTGCTGCTAACCCAATATTGAAGATCCCTCCTAATGTGCTCTTCCTGTCGAATGGACTCCTTGCCCAATCTTCATCTTTGAAGCCCTGAAGCTTCTCTCCCTCTTTTCTTTTGTACCACAATCCATACTGAGTTTGAGGTATCTCAACACATGCTTTTATGCCTTCCAATACAACTTGGTAGGCCTAACCATCACTTGACTAAGTTGGTTAACTGCATAGCACATATCTGGTCATGTGTTCACCAAATACATTAGTGAACCCAAAAGTTGCCTATAAACAATAGCTTCCACTACTTCCCCTAAAGTAACATCCTCCTTCCTCAAGTTACCTGCTAGAGAAGTCTCCATGGGTTTGTACCTCTCCATGCGGAACCCCCTAAGTATCTCATTGGCATACTTTCCTTGAGACACAAAAAATTCCCCATCACCCTACCATACTTCCATGCCCAAAAATTAATGCATCAACTCCATGTCCTTCATATCAAAATCTCTTGCAAGGTCCTCCTTGCAACGCTTGATCAACCGATTATCACCTATCAAAATGAAATCATCGACATATAACACAATGATCAACAATTTACCTTCCACCAGTATGTGGTACATGTTCGCATTCGCTTCACTCTTGGTGAAGCCCATCCCAGTGAAGTAGCTATCAATCCTGGTGTGCCAAGAATGGGGTGCTTACTTCAGCCCATAAAATTCCATATTGAGTTGGCACACATGTGACTCATGGTCAAAGGTCTCAAAACCTTTAGGTTGCTCTATGTACACCTCTTCCTCAGTCATGCCATTAAGGAAGGTTGTCTTTACGTCCATCTAATGTATCTTCTAACCCATCTACACTGATAGTGCCAATATAGATCTGATCGATGAGTACCTTGCAACAGGAGCAAAGGTTTCATTATAGTCAATCCCCTCTACCTGTGAAAAGCTATGGGCCACAAACCTAGCCTTATGCTTCTCCACACTACCATATGAAGCTTTCTTTAACTTGTAAAGTCATTAGGAGCTCACCACTGACTTTTCCACCATGACATCAACCAAAATTGACTGTTGCACTTCCTCCTCAAAGGAACATGGCTTTGTCTCAATAGATCCACTCATAAGAGCCATGTATCCAATGTACCTCTCAAGTCACCTCCTCTGCCTGCGCTAAGATGTGGGTGCTCTCACATTCTCCCGTGCATCGGGCAATAACCTGTCAACCTCTCTGGTGCACTTTCTCCCATCTTTGGAAGACTCTATCTGGGTGGATTCCTCCACTCCCTAATCATGTACATGTGAATACTCCACATAAATCTTAGGCTCCTCAATCTTAGGAGATAAAAACTCCTCAACTGCATGTAGCTCAAGCTCCCTCCCAAGGGAAACTTGCATGACCTTCTCCTCATCAAATCTGACATCCCTGTGAACCATTGTCATCTTGTTGGTCAGAAAGTACACCCTATAGTTATGAGGTGTATCAGTGTACACCACAAATATCGCTACTCTGTTGTCAGTTTAAGTTTCTTCTGTCCATATTTGGTCACACGGCAATATACCGATGAATGAAAAATCTTGAAGTTACTAAAATCTGGTCTGTTACCAGAATAAGCCTCCTCTAATGTCTTCATCCCAAGAATCTAATGCAGGCTACGATTCTGCACATAAACTATTGTGTTGCATGCCCCAACCCATAAGTGTAATGGTAGGCCTTGATCATACAACAGCGTCTGTGCTTCCCTTACAATGCTTCTATTCTTCCTCTTAGCCACCCCATTCTTTTATGGGTTATGGGGGGGTGTTAAAAACTTGCAGAGTCTAAATTCTCCCCTATCAACCCAAACCATCACTAATAGTGATGGAGACTTGAAAGTGTGTGGATGCCCAGTCATTGGACCCATTGCAACACTAATTCTCTCACTAGCCACATCCATGATTTGGTGGGGAATCTCACCTGGATCCCAAAAACTATCTTCTTGCATCTCAAGTATATGGTAGGAAGCCCCACCTAGATCCCAATGCCAACTTGGGCCTCTAGTATCCCCAATATCTAGAAGCTCCTGCAGAGATTCACACCCAACTACCACCATCTCCATAAATCTATCCCACTCTACAGGGTACTAACTCATAATCTCACAGCATCCAATCCTTATTCCAAGGTCGAATGCACGTGTACCCATACGCACCATAACTGTAACCTATGAACGTTGCTTCCTACAGTACTCATGCCACCTCATCTCATAATCCTCATCAACATATGAGATCTATCTAGGTAGCTCTAACTCTTTGTCCTCAATGTGCATAGTTAACCTAATAGTGTTATCAACCCTACATATGTATGCGAGAAGAGGGATACTTAGATTTTATAATGTGTAGTCCTCTAATTACACCATTAGGGAATCCAACCATTCCCCAACTCAACTCATCTTTGTCATTATCTCGACACAAACTGATTTTATGCCATCCAACTCCTCATTCTGCTATAGAATGGTCTCTCAAACTATAGTGGCCTTGTTTTTCAATGTTAGAAGGATGACCTAGATCTAATGAAATTGTTGTGGGTGGCTAACATCTGTAAATTCATTCATAGCTCTAGGTACCTCTATGTCTCCTGACATCTCATCAACTAGGGATATGTCTCCTAGAAACTCATCAATGGTGGGTAACTTTCTATCCCGTGGCACCTCATCAATAGATGTATCCTCAACTGTCTCCATAAATGTTACATCCGTGGCTACCAAAGGAAACTCCAACAAGGGTGGCTCCTATGTCACACTGGGTGTATCCACATACTCCTCACAATATTATGTGCCCTCAGTCTCCTAGTCAACCTCCTCCTCAGGTTCACTGCCGGTATACCCATGCCCTATGCCCCATGATATGATGTAAGATCTCCTTCTAGTCCTATCATCCAACCGCTCTCGTCTTGGACACTCCTCTTGAGGAGGTCTAGTGCCTTGATTTCGCCGACTTTTCCAACATGGTGTAAGTGGCTTCATTACCATTGCATACACACCTCTAGTGCCTCTATTATAAGGATGAGTATATCTCGGTTTGATTCCCTTATTGATACATAAATTGGCTAACATCTCTATCATCTCCTCATTCTTTCTGAGGATCTCCTATATGATTCCCTATGTACTACTCACCTTTCGTGCCATTGTAATGTCCATAAATTTCACTAATCACTATGCATGCATGTCTACACCTCCATGATCTTGATAGCTTCCCCATAGATGACCAAGATCATGCTCTGGATACGACTATAATGTCCCGATTTATAATTTTTCCTAATTTCCTTTGGAAATTGCTTAAAAATTTGTATGATAAATTTCTCCTAGCAATTGCAGAACAAGAACCATGAAATTGCTGGAAAAATAAAATAATATTTCCAAATAAACCCATAAATGACACAATTACAAATAACATAAGAAATGGAGAATTGACAAACTTTATTTATTTATTGGAGAAATTACATACAAAGCTCTCGATACAAACAGTTTCAGTGATGGAAACAAAAGATCCACTGCAATAATAAATCGGATGTCCAAAATAAAATTGGAAATCAATCAGCTTTACCTAGAGATCACTGCCCATAAATTCTATTATCATTTTTGTTGGAGGTGTACTATGATTTATGCCCTCAAATTTTCTCCAAAATTTGTGTAAAATTAACTGGAGGCCTCTCTTAACAAAATCTACCAAACCCCAAAAAATATTATCATAATTCCAGTTGGCATTGAAAGCCCCAAAAGTGTGATTGACCCTAAAAATATTGTTGTTGTCGTTGCTACTATTGGAGAGGAATTGGAGTTTTTTTCCCTTGAAACTACTTAGAAAATTATGGAAATTTAACCTAGAGCTCCTCACACCAAACTTGGAAAACCCCAGAAATGGTTTGGCTTAACTCCAAGCCAAAATTAAACCCAATTTTTTTATTATAAAATTAGCTATAGGCCCCACACACACACAAACCCAGAAAATCCAAAAATCGTTTAGGCTAATTCTAATTGACCCGAAAT
>Ga0099853_1000027_pt1 | contig 13226 bp, 15 predicted proteins | sample In2P11_FD_77060 | JGI IMG/M metagenome (GOLD analysis project Ga0099853, IMG submission 77060) | Clean room microbial communities from NASA Spacecraft Assembly Facility at Jet Propulsion Laboratory, Pasadena, California, USA -... ... | reverse complement strand
ATGGATGTGGATGTCCCATATTGGAAGGCTTTTGCTAATCAATATAGGGCCCTACCCAACTTTACCCAACTTTGAGACTTGGTTTGTCTGTCTAGCATGGTTTCTGAGCAATTGCATTAGGCTCAAAAGTATAGTGGCAATCCCACTAAATCTCAGATCTCTTCAATGATTCTGGAAAAGTATTTTGATTCTCTTGATTAAATATATATAGGTATTGAATAAGCTTGAATATATATGTATATATATGTTGAATAAGCTTGTTTAACTGTCAAGTACTTCCAATTTTTGTTGCAGTAGGGAAGTCAATTAATTCAATTGTTCTTTTAACTAGTTCCACAAATCATAGTGCTTCTTGAAATGCATGTATTTGAACATAGCCAAACAATGCTTACATTTAAAGATGACATGTTTGATTGTGAATTGAACTTATTCTAGATGATTGAGAGGTTTTAATGATAATCTCTTCACGCATTCAAGTCTCATTGATGTGTGTGATTATGGTTATAATACGAATTGTCTTTAGTGAGAGTTTTTGGAAGCTTTTCCGGTGTAATTTCTCTAAAATCCAGCCTAAATTTATTGATATCACAAACTTGATGAATAACCCCTTCACAATGAAAGTGCCCTAAAAATTTTCACCTCAAATAACATAAATCAAAATTTCACCCCAAATGTGTTTTTGTCACATTCTAACACGGGAAAATCCAAAAAATAACACCCTTATAATGTGTTGTTCTGATATTTTTTAACCTCAAATGTTTGACTCGATATTTTGGAAAGTCACATCGTCGCTCGGCCTTTGATAAATCTACCAATCAAGCCATTATTTAATAATTTTATCTTCAGCGACGTTCCAGGTGGCAGATGAGATCGAGATATGGTGGATAAGAACCAGATACTTCTCCAGGACCTGGGATTCAAACTGGCGGCCGGTGATACCATATTATACCGCCTGCGTGTGCGTGTAAAGAGCTGGGTCTGTTTGGCGGTCCTCGCTATGGAAGAGTAATTCCAAGTGCGTTGGTCGGGAGCCATGGTTTTCGAACAGGCAGACATGGCGAGGAGATATGCCGAAAAGGGCGACGCGGTTTCTTTCCATTATTATGGAATTTCTATATAAAAATTATTGCCGGATGCATCGTGGTTCACCAACTAACCGCCGGGTTCTGCATTTCCTGGTTCGCTCTACTTTGGGTTTCTGAATATTTGCATATATTGATACTCTTATCTTCTTCTTGGTCTTCTTGCCTGCGTTACTGTAGACAATGGAGTGCTGAGATCGTCCAAGTATATGAGGCAAGATCTTGCGACGACTGCTTCTTTCCCAAAATCGGAGCAGAGATCATGGCTCTGCTCTCCCACTACTCACAAGAGCTCCTTTCGTTGCCGGCTTCATGGATCCTCATGCTGCTACTGGGGTAAGAAACACACGCCCACGCCCAACCCCAACGCCCAATGGCGTCATAGATCAGTCTGTAGAAGCTTGGTGAAATACAGCGGATGCCTTTTGTACTATTGGCTTTTGATAACCCAATCACTGTACACCCGTTTCAGGATTTTGTTCCATCAAAGGTAATCTGCCCAGGAATGTAAGTATATATAGATAGAAAGGGCAAACGCATGAAATTCAACACTGGAGCAACATTGCCACATTCTCAACCAACATTTAATGTATTGTAATATTAATTTCAGAGTGTTATTACTGTGAATACAAATATCTTCTAGGGGTATTGGCAACCATAAGATTCAAAATGAATCTTGTCTTTGGGAAATTGGCAGCCATTTTAAAATTTGGGCTTTCTTCTGATGCAATCAAATAAGGGTCGGGCAATGATTGCCACTGAATGATTGAAGATTAAATGAATATGGAAGCGGGAATTAATAGAGGCTCTGTATTGGGTGTTGATAGTGTTCTATAAAGTCTGATCACACACTATCCGCCCCACGGTCTCGGTATGTGACTTCGCCGTGCTGTGCTTGCCCCGAGACATCACCTAACTGTTCAAATTCTTCCGCCCCACGGTCTCGGTATGTGACTTCGCCATGCTGTGCTTGCCCCGAGACATCACCTAACTGTTCAAATTCTTGTATAAGGAAGGTAAAGTTTTCTAGATTTGTTGTATCGGGGATAATTTTTCCTATGACTTTGTTTGCTCTTAATAGTGTTGGAGGAATGGGAGGTTTGCAAGTTAAATTCAACTTTTTCTTCTTTGATAATCACTTGTGAATTTGCTGGTATTATTTTATTATGTTTTTCTTCTTTTATTTAGCAATTACTAAACATAAAAACATGAAGATCACAAGAATACCAGAACATCTCCAAGTTACGGAAAACCTCTCCAACGGGAAAATCCTGAATATTCTTTTTTTATAGAATCATATCAAAATGAGATATCCAAGACCCATAATCAACCCTCTTGATGCCAAGTTAGACTTTCCTTCAACAAATCCATCATTAGCAAGAGACCAGCAACATGTAGATCATCAGAAACATATCTTCAACAATGGATATGTCAAGGCAGAACTTCCACAAAACTGAGCTGAAGATAAACTCTTCTTTCCTTGTCTATTTCAGATTTCGGCCTTCCTCTATTTCTGCAAAATTTCAAATTAGATGCTTCAAATTGTGTGTCCAAAATGAGCTCCAACTTTCTTCTATTTATACTTGTCGAGACGGTTGCGAATAGTCATGTCTTTTGGGGCAGGACCAACTTGAAAGGTAGGCCGACTTGGCTTTTAGAGGGAATTTTACCCAAAATAAATATTAAAAATTCTTTTTCCTTTTTTCTTCACAATAGGTCCAAATAGGATTTTGACTCTTTGATTCATCAAATCCTAGCGTGAAGAACGTGCTTAACTAATAAAATAATAATTTCTTGAGGATGAAACCCATGCTTGAATATAAATTTTTCTTTTTCTTCTTTTTGCATTTTACATAAAAATACATTTTGATACAATTATGAAGACCAAACTTAGTTACATTTTCCAACGCTTCCTCTTAATTGGGGAGGTATTCATAATTGTACAACTAGTACAATGATACTCTCTAATTGAAATATTTTCATAAGAAGAGTTGGATTGATAAGCCATTCTCAAGCGTCAACATCATAATCAACATTGTCAAATATAGCAAGGCCTTGACTAACAATCTTTTTCTCTCCACAAGATTAGAACACTGCTGGGAGGTTTTGCGTGAGACACCACACTACCTCACAAGGCACATACCCCATTCGGATGTTCAGCATGTATGTCCTTCCAGGACTATTCTTATCTTGGATTCCCAATCCTCAAAGAATGTCGATCCTCTTCGATCACTCTTATCTTGGATACCCTGTCTCATTCTCGAAGAGTGTCGGTCCATGGGACTACTTCCTATCTTGGATTCCCAATCCTCAAGGAGTACCAGTCCTAGATGCTTATCCAATCCTCCATTCTCCCTCTCAGTGCCTTTACTAGACTTATGGCTTCTAGTCCCGACCTAGTGCATGACACATGGAGAATACAGGGTCCATCATCACTCCTCCTCAATCAAGGAGTAGATCCATACACCTTCCCAAACACGGAGGAGATTTCTTACTCCCTCTCAATTAGGGAAACATCATCACAATCCTTAGCTGGTCTCATATATCATCAAAACATCAACTACTTATTCTTTTGTGGAGATATAACTATAGCTGTAGGGCTTCACATCATACCAGGGTTTCGACCTTTTTGGGTGCCAAACATTTTATGAAGCCAAAGTTTTTCACACTCTATCTCCATGATAGGGCTTTTCAGCTCCTTACAACACTATAATGTATCAAACTTTGATCTTTCTAGATTTTGTCAATTGATCAATTTTATCATCAACTGATTCATCTATCCTTTTCAAGGAGCCAAAATTTCCTCACAATTGCTAGCACATGCCTTTTATAGAGTTCTGCTTCATACTCTTTCAAAGAGTCATATCAACTCCTCATGCCTATTCAAGCCATCAACAATGCAATCCACACAAATGATGTGTTCCATGATCAAATCACGTAACTGTAAGTACAACATCATCAAGTAAACTCTCCTTCCAGCTTCTTCGCATGCTTTGTAATATGTTCTCCCAGGGAGTCAAGTCATATCCCAAATAGACAATCAATATCAGAGTTACTAGAACATAATAGCCTCTTAGTCAAGGCATCATGTCAAATTCTATTACTTGCTCCCTCTAAAGTCAACATTCTTCATATTGCAACAAGGTTCTGCATCAACGTTCAATTATCAATGTGTTCTGGAATGAACTAATCAACTGGAAGCTTCAATATCATTAGGATCCTTACAACTTCCTCTTTCCATCATGCTCATCATTATCAAGGAATCATCATCAAACACAAGTCTTGCTTTACTTTGTTCTTTCATCCTTCTTATCTCGCTACCATAAGCTTGACAACCTTCATTACGTGCTTGCAATTCTCATTAGCAAGTACAACCAAGCAAGATAGACAAGAGCATGATGTCATTTTGGTCAATCTAGGGTTTTCATGATTTCTCAAATGTGTATTTCTAGGGTTATCCTATATCCTCCTTGACCTATCCCTTATTAGGGTTATTACTTTAAGCAAAAACACCCAATCCTAGGGTTTAATGCATACCCCAGAGTCTTTCTCTCAACACTGTATTATGCTAGGGTTTTGAGATATCAAAGAATATTCAACCAACAAACCCTCGATACTGTTTCCCAAGAGCTAGGGATTCCTTAGAGGGAATAGTTAGGGTTTCCTTTCCTATGGTTTTCCAATCCAAGTCTCATCTACGGTCTACAAACCGTGGATACCAAAAACTTTCAAACAAACCCTAGACATTAAGATCTACTATGCAAAAGCCTCATGCATTTCATTTCTTGATCTTAAGGTTTAAATGTGTGTTGCACAGGTTCGCGAACCTGGGGGTGGGTTTCTCAAACCTGTCCCGGGTTCCTGTCCCCAAGAACTAGGTGCTGGGATGTATACCTCTCAAAAGAACCTGATACTTTGTATCTTTGCTTGGGTTCTTTTGCGTATATGGGTTCGCGAACCCCCAAAATGGGTGCGTGAACCTCGAAAACGGGTGTGTGAGGGGTTCTTGACAGTGTTTTTCCTTTGTCTAGAATTCCTTTTCTTCTCACATTCCATGTAATGGCTTGTCATTGGGTTGAATAAGTTCATGGAAGTTCAAAATTCCAGTATCAAACAAATGATAGAGAAATGATTTGGGTATCAGATATCCATATGATATATCATATGGAAGATATTCTCCTCTTGCCCAAGAGTAGCTTACAAATAATAAGTTTAATGCATCCTTAATTAACCAGTTCACTATAGTGACATTTTTACAGTTGAAGTTGGGTTTTAAAGATTGCCAGGTTAATGCAGCCAGATTGTTGTACCACACTTTTATTTGAATATGGTAGAATCATACTAGAAGGGCTGTTATTTTCAGTGTAAACCCTATTCTCAGCCTTCATAGTTCACTGGGATGTAGTTAGTAGGTCCACTAAATATATAAGCTAAAGTGTTGTTCATGAAAGATTAATAGAAGGTGCAAGGCATAAAATTTCACTAACAATATGAATATACCAATCAAATTTAAACTAACTTTTCCAAAGGGGAAAAACACAAGAACTTCTCTTCTTATTAATTTCAAGGAGACTTCCAAGACCAAAACATAGACTAGGGCTCACAAAGACCAAGTAGACCAGCCTGCCTTCATAAAATCTTCAAAAATAGCAATTTTGCATCTCTCCAAAGTCTGTCCTTCCTTCCTGCAACTTGGTCCTAAGGAACCCTAGTAGAGCCTAGGGAACTCGCATAAGTGGATAGTAGATAGCATATTTCAGATCTTCATAGGCTTTTCTAGCCTTTTTACTTTGCTTGTCTTGATCGTAGATCAGATGTGTGTCCTCATCCTTCAAGGAGGTCAAAGTGCCACTAATATATACGCTTTTCAAAAGCTTCTTTAAGCCCTTCTCAAGGCTGACATGAGCAGGCGGGCTGACTTGTCATTTGGAGCCCTCTAGACACATTAAATTACAAAAATAATATGTTTTTCTTTAATCTAAGAGCCCAAAAGGATCTTTTACATAATGACAACGACACTTTGACTCAAGACAATCCCTATAGGCACACAATGGATGCCTTGACTTATTTGACTAATGACCCAAGCATGAAACCCATGCTTAATAAAATAAATTTTCTTTTACAATAATTTTCTTTTTCTTTTTGACAAATATAAGATTTACATCATATCATGAGTCAAACAATAATTATGAAGACCGATACTAGTTACATTTTCCAACAATATCCAGGACCCATAATCAACCCTCTAGATGCCAAGTCAGACCTTCCTTCAACAAATCCATCAACAACAAGAGATCAGTAACATGTAGATCATCAGAAACAGATCTTCAACAATGGATATGTCAAGACAGAACTTCCACAAAACTGAGTTGAAGATAAACCATTCTTTCCTTGTCTATTTCAGATTTTAGCCCTCCTCTATTTTTGCGAAATTTCAGATCAAATGCCCCAAATTTTGTCCAAAATGAGCTCCAACTTTCTTCTATTTATACTTGTCCAGAGGGGTGCAAAGAATTATGTCTTTTGGGGCAGGGCCGACTTGACAGGTAGGTCGACTTGGCTTCTAGAGGGAATTTTATCCACAATACATATTTTTTTTTTTTTTCTTTTTTCTTTACAATAGGTCCAAATTGGACTTTGACTCGTTGACTTATCAAATCTTAGAAGCATGAAGAACATGATTAACTAATAAAATAATAATTTCTTGAGCATGAAACCCATGCTTGAATATAATTTTTTTCTTCTTTTTTCTTTTTACATAAAAATACATTTTGATACAATTATGAAGACCAAACTTAGTTACATTTTCCACCAAATAGAAATGGAGATTTTTACACACGACTTCAATATTTATTGCATCCCTATTATCTAAATTCTGGCTTAATTCTTGCACTTACGTCTCACCCCATCTATACGATAACCACGTTGCTTGTAGAATTTATTCCAATGGCCCTTTGTTCTGATGGTTCCAAGCAATCCTGTGTCCATTATTTCGTTTTCAGTTTTTGATTTCTTTCCTTTGTAAGTTTCAGATGCTCTGGACAACATATATTTTCTCAATCCAGTGGCACTAACCAATGAATGTCTTAATGTGTATTTAGGAATATTTTCAGAATATGTAATTGACTTAAATTCACATCACAACTTCAATACTTTAATGTGCAAAGGAAGTATTGCGGTCTTGTACTTACACAGAGGAATAGAGGTCTTGTACTTGCACAGAGGAATAGCCTCTTAGATCCCTCAAGTTCACAAAAAAGGGGGTTAAATTCACATCACGACTTTAATACTTTTATGTGCAAAGGAAGTATTGAGGCCTTGTACTGACAGAGAGAATAGCCTGTTAGAGCTCTCAATTTCGCACAAAAAAGGGCTCAAGTTCACAAAAAAGGAGCTTTAGCGCCAACAGCAAAGCGTTTACTTCAACTCCATGGAAAAGTGCAGACACTCAGGATTAAAAACGATCGACTACGGAGATAAATGACTGCCCGGCGTTGGACATACTTTATCCAAACGGCCCTGTTTCAAGTGAAGTCTCAGGGGTAAGTTTTGGCCAATTTCTGGATGCTTTCTTTAGTTTTATGGATAGGAGATTTAGGGGTGTAGTCTTCTATGCTCTCCATGCCTCTAGGGGTTTTGAGTTCTGTTAAATCGATCCAAAACCTTGAATTTCCATCAATGACTTGAAACTATACCCTCTAAAGTTTTTCTGAAAAACATTGGACATTATTGACAGGTTTGGTATTGTAGATCAGAGGGACCCTGATAATCCCCTGTAATGAAATCTGACCCACCCTGTGATTGTACTCGGGCCCAGTTGAATGGCTGTTGAATACTAATACAGCTTCCATATGATCTTCTTCTCTATGTGTGTGATGCAGCGATACCCGACCCAAGCTGTGACTATAGTTGGGCCCAATTGAATGGCCATTGAAAACTATCAAAGCTTCTATAGGATCTTCTTCTCTGCATATGTAATTCACCTTTCATCTAGTTTTGTACCGTTCATGGCAGAGCAAATGTTCTTCGGAAATCTTTTGCTGAGGAGTCAAATGTTGAAAAATCTACTAAAGAAATCAGTAAACTGATGTATTTTGCATTTTTCTGTTGCAGACATCTGATATGTAGAATTGTCTGCATTAAGTGGTACTGGAGGAGTGCGTTTCTACTGGAGTATTGGTGTCTCTTTGAATAGCAGCTGCTTGTAGCCTCTATGAAAGTGAATCTAGTGAAAATATTGTAACTGTGAGTGGCTCTGTAGCAGACAAACCAGGGTTTGGTAACTAGGGAAATTATCAAGAGTTGTTGCCATGAGGACAACTCACACCTTTGGAGGTAGAGATGATTATTTTGATTAATCTATGAGTGAAGCACTCTGCAATTATAAACACTGCAAAGAGGCAGAATATTGCATTGATATTTCAATACGCGTCTATGGAGAAGAAACCTTACATCGAGACAACCTGAAATTGATACTTGTAAGAAGATGGAAATAACTGAAATCTTTGATATTAGTGAAGCCCTAGAGAAATTCCTTGAGAACAAGAATTCGGCAGAAGACAAAAGACTTGACAAGTATATGATAAAAGTGCCAAAAGAGGGATCAGATGTTTTAGAATGTAGACAGAGAAGAAAGTCCTTGCATTTGCCTTTGTAAAAGACAAAAGAGTCATAGGATGAGTTGATGCATCAGATGTCTTTGGAAAGTGAAAATTATTTGTCCTATAATCCTCAATAGAGTGATGAGGTTAATGGAAAAAATGAAGGCCCTAGTCTTGGCCATAGTGAAAAAAAAAAACAACAGTTGCAGAATCTGTAATTGAGTGTTTGCCCGAAGATGGTGAAGTATTTGAAGAAATAACCAAAGCTAGAAGTTCCTTTGGGAATCCATCTTTATCCTGCAACTTTTAATGTTGTTTTTGCAGGTGTAAGAGGTTACCTTGAAGATCTAAAAATTAAAGGTGATGACCTCAACATTGTTATGGTAGAAAACCATACATCAATGATGATGGGCCAAGAAAAAATAGAAATCAAAGAAAAATTTGTCACTGATATGGAAGGTTGTGATGATGACTAGAAATTAAACACTGACCTGGGAAGCAAAATTATAAACAATGATAAAAAAAGCATTTTTTGAAATTTGGTACCGGAGGACAGGTGGTTCCCTAAGGCTTTGATTTTTGGCTTAGGGAAAAGTGTCCAAAAGAATTTAATTAAGTTACTAAAGTCTAATTTTAAAGTGACTTTAATAAAGTCAATGTAAAATTAGAAAGGAAAAGTGACTTTGGAAATAAATGACTAAGTGGGTCTTTATTAAAGTGGGGTGAATTAAAAAATAAAAAGTGAGATTTAAATGAGCATTTAATCTCAGCCTTAGATCTCAATCTATTTCAGCCATTGGATTTAGGGATCACCAAAAAGTCACTTGAATCACCCAAAAGTCACTTGGGGTTACATTAAAGGAGGAAAAGGAGGAAAATGTCATTCATTCTTTCATGAGCAGATTGAAAGAGAGAGCAAAAGAGCAAAAGACATTTCTGAATAGGGAGGAGAAGGAGATAGCAGCTTGGCACACATTCCAAGGCAGCAGTTGAGCAGATTAGTACAGCGGATTCAGCACATAGTGAAAGACAGATTTTGGCACGATTTTCTAGAAATCTGTATAGCTGGTTTGCACAAAAATCGAAGAGCAGGTTGCTATTTTTTCTGCACGCAAATCGAGGTTTATATAGTGCATTTAATGCAGGTCGTACAACAACATTTAATGTTGAAAGTGAGCATGAAAATCGAGGAGGCTGTACAACATTTATTGCTGCCCTGTTTGCTGTAATTTCCAATTTGTTGTGAGGCACGGAAAAGAGATAAGTTGTAAATTTGCTTGCTGATTTTTTGCTGAATATTTCTCACTGTAAAAAGGCAATTTTGAGAAATAAAGAAGAGCTCTCAACTTGGTTTTCCCCAAGAGTTATAGGGGGTTTTTCCAGGGTCACCTTGACAAAAAATCACTGTGTTCAAATGTGTTAAACGACTATTTGTACCTGCTGATTTTTTATTTTTGCATTTTCTAGCATTCTGTAAAATTTCCAGAATTTGTGTTTTCAGCAAAATTTATTTTTCTAGCTTGTTGAATGTATGGATATGAGAAAGGGCATTTAACTATATGGGAGAAATAAGGTGAAACTGAAAATCGGGGTGGAAATGAGAAATTTCTACAGCATTGAAACTGAAGAAGAATTATCAGACTCTTATTTACAATAATCAAGAGATGAATCAATGGTAGCTATAAATGTCGAGTGCAAAAACATCCATCTATTGAAGAGTGAAATCTGTAAAATAAGCTTACTAAATGATAGGTTCCTTGAAATAAGCAAGGTTGTTGAGATTACTGTTAAGAGACACGAGGATTATGAATATAGAGTCATAACTAATATACAGGAACAGAAGAAAATTGTAGAGGATGAAGATTATGTTAATGGCCTAGAACAACATGATCTTGATGATAAATAAACCCTAGATTGGATGCATTATCTAAGTACCGTGATACTTGCAAACCCTATCAAGAATGATGATTATCTTAATATAGTTGATGAGATAAAAATGTTACAGATTGGACAGCGTAATTTAACAGTAATTCCAAATAGATTGAAGAGTGCTAGTTTCATTGTTAGATGGGAGATGATGAGAGCTAATGAAGAGTTGACTGAATTTGTGGGATTGATCTATGGTGGACATATAACTTCAGTGTTGAGGGGAGTAATAGGCATGAGTATAGATCCCATGTGGGATTGGAGCATCCAAAGTGTTATTTGGTAGATGGATTCGTTTAAGAAGAAAGAGAGATGGAAGATAGCGATGATAGCAAATCTTATACAAAGATTGCATAAATATAGAAGTAATGACAGCTATGAAGCGGATGCAATTGAATTTTGCATAGGTGAAGGTATGGTTGAACTTTGAAGAGAAATCGGGACAGAATATTAGGGTGCTACAGAGAATGGCATTGAAGAAAGGAGGACTCGTTGTTTTCACTAACCCATTTTGGGTTATGTTTGCAGGAACAGAAGAAGTGTTTAATGATGCACATGAAAGGAAAAGAGTCTCATGACACCTATGGACGAGGAGATGTTGAAGATGTGTAGAACATCTTTGTTCCACAATCAGAAAATGAAAAGATGATGTAGCTTTTGAAGGACCTGTTTGATTCAAGACCAGAAGAAATGGGGAAGTCGTTTGTAGAGAAGATGCAACAGTGTGCTGAAGATCATCATAAGCATGGAGAATTCAAGAAATGAATTTGACTTGTACAACGTGCTTAATTTTTAATGGTTTCCATAAAAATGGAGTGACAAGGCAGTTGGAGGTTTCAATACTGTAGTTGCATAACGAGGCTAATTGTAGTATTTACACGGAAAAAGAATCATTTTGTAGTGCCTTTAGTTGAGCATATTGAAGAAACTCGATGTGACTTTATCATAAGAAATGATTTTGTGAACGAGATCTAAGAGAATACTAGAGAGATTTTGGTTGTTTGCAGATTGTAAAACCAAAGTCAACTGTATGAAGTGTGTATGAGCCTTAGAAGAAGTTTTTCTAAAATATGAGAATGATAAGATAATGTGATAAGTTAAATTTGTTTGTACATTGCAAACGGAGGAAGGTGACAAGCAAAGCAAGAAGTACGAAGAGAAATCTTCAGTTATTTGACAATAGAGGTGAGTACATTTGAAGAGCAAGATAAGATGCTGAAGGCTTGATCCCTTCAAGTTGTTATAAAGATGGATGTAAATGTACCTAAAGAGCAAGTAGTTCAGGACATGATTGCAGGGATGGAGTTGAGGTTTTTCATGATGTGATGGAAAGACAGTGCATCAAAACAATGCAAGTAAAAGAGAATCCAGATGTGGCAAAGCGTGGGCATGGTGAGTTGAATGGTGAAGACAGTGCAGATGCTCTTCCAATAGTGAAGATATAGGTTGGAGTTGTCATACTGCAGTTGTTTTGGAGAGTGAATGCATTGCTCCAAGACATAAATGGAAAATGAATCTGGTGTGATGCTCGAGTTGCTTTGGAGAATGAATGCATTGATGCAATGCATGAATCCAAAATTATGTTTGAAGATATGATGATGGAATATAGTGAGGCAGAAGCTACTGCAAAAGATATTATTTTGGAAGGGTTTTGAAAACCTCATAATATAATTGTCAATTGTTTTGCAGGAGTTGTAGTAGGTAAAAGGACTGATAATGCAAAGGATATTAGTTCCTTGAGGATTGTTGTAGAAGGATCCCTGAAGATAACTGATGTGCATCTTGTTTCCATTATTGTAGAATATGCCATGTAAGTGGATGATAGTCATGGTGACAGGAGTGATGAAAGAATTTGATTGTGATAAAAGGTTGTTGTAGGTCTGAAGAATTTATAGCAGAAAATAAGACTAATGATGCTCCAAGAGATTTTTTTTAATAACAGAGTTGACCTTATGTTATGGTGATGTATTATCTGATATGATTATAGATATAGAGGATCTTGCAGATGAAGATAGAGATGATGATCTTCAAAAGATTGAGACCTAGAGGAAGAAAAATATTTATTGATGTAAAACATAGTATATTTGAAGCCCGCAAGGAGACAATATATTAAGTCAGAAAGTAGACAAAATATGCACAAAAGATCTTCACTCAGTTGCAGACGAAAATTGAAGTTGAATTAGAGAGCATAGTTGAAAAAATGAATTGTTTGCAATGATGATGAGTGGCTTATTGTATCATGTTTATTTAATCTTTGTTAAGAGGTTGTTGTGAAGAAAAATACAGTTATGATGTGACTTTTGATGGAAAGTCATCCTATATGCATATTTCTGCCGCAGAGCAACCCATTGAAGTTGTTAATTTGAAAACATAGTGCATTATGAGGGCTGATCTTGATATTGAGTTGATGTGTAGAATTTCAGCCTTGATTTTTGAATACATACAAAATGGAAATACAAATGGTGATTAAGCTGTTAATTTGGAAACACATTGCATTATGGAGCAGATCTTGATCTTAAGTTGATGTGCAGAATTGAAGCCTTGATTTTTGAAGACACACAATGGGAGTACAGATGGTGATTGCCTTTATTGTGCTTTTATGCAAAGTTTGAATTGT
>Ga0099853_1000025_pt1 | contig 13363 bp, 9 predicted proteins | sample In2P11_FD_77060 | JGI IMG/M metagenome (GOLD analysis project Ga0099853, IMG submission 77060) | Clean room microbial communities from NASA Spacecraft Assembly Facility at Jet Propulsion Laboratory, Pasadena, California, USA -... ... | reverse complement strand
TCTAACACATCCAATTATTACAACAAAAAGATGATGGTTCATTAAAATAAAACAGACTAACAAAACATGTGAAACTAAAATGATGGTTTGGGAAAATATATCCATGCCACATGCCTTGCTTGAGCTGCTCCGAATGGATTTTGCCTTATACTTGTGATCTGAATAGATTTAACACTTGAAAACTTGAAATGGATCACAATTCATCATTATGTCACCTCAGAACTACCTACCCAGCCTACTTACCTAGCATTTTGTCTTCTTTTTGGTTTGGGTGCACCTGAACTAGCAAACCTAGCTTTTCAACTTTTCTTTTTGCTATCCTCCTACCTAAATCGATCCTTATGCCTTCCAGGGCTTAGATTAAGCTGTTGAGCACCCTTGATTCTCTACCTATCTAATAATCTGCCAAGATTAAACAGTTTGGACAGATCTTTATTCTTTATCTCTACAACAAGCAATTTAAACCTAGGGACGCCAAGATTAAGCTGTTTGGCCTTCCCTTAACTGTAAAACTCTTCAAAAATGGAATATAGTAGTGGCATTTGAGCTAGCACACTTTCCTGGCCTTTTGTTTGGGGTTCATTTCATTTATTTTTCTCTTTGGCCAATTCACTCTTTTTGCCCTTTGATTTTTCTTTTAGGGTATACCCTCTTTACATTTTTTTAAATTCTGAGTTTTCTTAGAAATATGGAACCTTTGCAGCATGGAAAGAATGACATATTTGGCATGTAAACAGTCAATCATGAAATATGAAAACCTATTGCAATAGGAGGCTAACACTATCAGAGTCAAATTGTCAGGCATTGGGAATCAATTTATTAACAAGAGAGGGTGAAGAGGGGACACAACCCATGATCAAGGCTGCGGTCCAAAAGATTCATATCAAATATGAAACTTCGGCCTGGTATCAAAAGGTCATCCACTATTTACTTTTTTTAGATTCTCAACAAAGGTGGAAAAATCCAAGTACAGAGCGTTGAGGGCTCAAGCCCAGAAGTTCGTTATATTTAATGGGCAACTGTACTAGAAAGACCCGGTGGGGCTTCTGCTGCTATGTTTGGTGGAGACTGAAACTCAAAGAGTGATGGAGGAGCTCCACAACGAAGTTTGCGGGGGGTATTATAGCTAGAAGACCACTGCGCATTAGATACTGAAAGCAGGGTTCTATTGGCCCATGCTATTTGGAGATGTTCATTTTTATGTTAGGTCCTGTTAGCAATGTCAAGTGTTTGTTGGAAAAAAAAATTGGCTCCACTCCCCTTGATCCATGTCATAGTAGAAGAGCCCTTCATACAATGGGGACTAGAATTCATAGGAGAAATACATCCTCCTTTCAGTGGCCAACACAAGTCGATCCTCACTACCACAAACTATTTCACCAAATGGGTAGAAGCAGTCCCAACCAAGAATGAAACTGGCCCTGTGGTTATGAAATTTCTGGAGGAGAAAATGTTGGCAAGGTTTGGTTGTCCTATGAAGATTGTGATTGATAACACCTAGGATTTTAAGTCTGCAAAGTTTAACACCTTTTGTTAGAAATATAACATCACAGTTGGCCATTCCACCACTTACTATCCTAAAGGAAATGGGTTGGTTGAGTCTTCCAACAACATAGTGGTGACAATCTTAAATAAGACAATTGCAAAAAGTTAAAGGAACTGGGATTCTCAAATAAATTTTCATTGTGGGCAAACAATATCACTCCAAAAAGATCCATAGGTAATCACCTTTCGAGTTAGTCTATGGAAAAGTAGAAGTTTTCCCTATACAACTTGTTATGTCAGTTGCTAAAATGCTAAAGGATTTCAAAGAAGAACCCAACTCCCTAACTAGAAGGATACATCAATTAGTGGAGCTCCAGGAGACCAGAGAACAAGTAAACGATAGGTTAGACAACTACTAGCAAAAAATGAAGTCCTTGTCTGATCAGAAAGCTAGGGACAAGCCTCTCCAACCAGGAGATCTAGTCCTAAGATGGGATGTGAGGAGAGCATACAAAGGGAAACATGGAAAATTTGATCCCTTATGGTTTGGACCCTTCAAGGTTGTTGAGATTAAAGGAAACAATACTTTCATGCTGGAGAACTTGGCAGGTGAAATTCTTGAGCTTCCTATAAATGGGTAATTCCTCAAGCTTTATTTCCAACATTAAGAGGTTCAATTCTCACCCATTGTAAATATCGGTGAACCATTGTAAAATATAATTAATGCTTTCAGTCCTTTATATTTCTATTTTTGTCTTTTATACTTGAATAAAATGACTATATGCCCAAAAGATAGAACGCTGCTAGTTTGTAGGTTCTCAAAACCTTGCAAGCAAGGCACTGTCCCCAGGTGGAGCGAATGTTGTCACCCTCTACATTATTTGTTTTTCGTTGTCTAAAGGATGCAAAAGAGTAGGAACTTTGTAGTCATATTTCAAGCTACAAAAGTAGTCAAAGGTTAAGCAAACATCCTCCAATGGATAATGCTCAAAATTATCTTTCCAACAATATATAGAACTCTTCAAATGAACTCTGAAATCAAAAGTTAGAGCAGATTGAAAGTTACCCTTGAAAACCAGAAATAAAAAGAAAATGCTCAAGTATAACCCAAATCCCGCAAATCAGAGTTTTCTAAAGCAGTAGCAGAGATGGTCAGAGAAAACCAGCGATTAGCGATCGCCGATATTAGCAATCAGAGATCAAAGGTCCAAGGCATCGGCGCATTGCAATTGACAATCACACAAAGGACACCCTTTCAAAGTTGCGATATTCGCCTAAAGTTCCTATTGCGATGCGATTCACCGAGATTTGAGCCTTTAGTGTTAAAATGCCAAAAAGGGTTGAAGAAAACCAACAAAGGAAATCAGCGAAAAACCAAGGGTAATGGGCCTTTTCTCTCTCCTCCAGATGGCCACGTGGAAGAATACTATTGGCCCCAATAAAGGCACGTGGTGTCGATGACGTCACTAATTGGATATTGGCGTTCAACGATCGCAAGTTCTGGAGGGTGTAATCAAAGGCAACATCATAAAATCGTCAATTGTGATATCCCTAAATTGTGGGCCCAAAGCGAGGTGGATAAGTGGCAAGAGGTGGGTCGCGTGGATATGTGTGCCTTGTATATTGTGACCAACGGTGGAGTGAAAAAGTAATTCGAAGCCTTTATAGCGCAAAGAAAGTTTATCGAAGGTTTTTATGGGTTCACGCCCTGGTGCGAGACCTCCCTTATTCTCTTTTCCAGTAGGCCAGACCACATCACAAATCGACGATTGTAAAGCTTTGGGAAGATGCATCAATGGCATGCATTAGAAATTGTCAATATGCCAAAGTGCGATATACCGAATGGGCCCCAATTAGAGATCGACGTTCGTTGTTTCATGAAGTTTTTTCAGTGTGAAGTCTTGATTTGTCAAGGTCCGATATTTGACACCACACTTGATATTTGTAATGTTTTTCAGTGTTAAGTGCAGTGATCAAGAATCCCTAATATTACACTGCGGTTTTTTTAAAAGGAAGATAAGGCTCCGATAATATTATACAAGGAGTCTGGAGTGGTGGGTGAGTCAGCAACTTCGATTCAAAGAGAAGCACAAAAGCCATCAGATTGATCGCTCCTAGTCCTTGTAAATGAATAAGTAAAAATGTTAAGACCGAAAGTGACAGGGAACTGTCTAGGAGTATGAGAGGCATGATGTGGCAGTGGCGTGGCTGGAGCAGAGGCCAACAAAGGATGTGGCATGGATATATTTTCCCAAACCATCATTTTAGTTTCACATGTTTTGTTAGTCTGTTTTATTTTAATGAACCATCATCTTTTTGTTGTAATAATTGGATGTGTTAGAGCCTGCACGCTGAGATAGTTGGTCATACAGACAACTGGACGCTCAGGCTCAGATATTTTTGTAATGGATTTTCAAGCTCTCCCTCTCCTTATAAAAGGGAGGAAGAAACACTTAAGAAAGGTTCAAGATTTATGGGAAAGACTTCTCTCTTACGAGACCTTTTCCTATTTTCTTAAAGGCCTATATGAAGCTCATTGTATGTTGGTTTTCTTCAAGACATTAATAAAAAAGTTCGAGGTGATTCCAACTTATTAGATTTGTAGTATGTCCTTCTCTCTTTGTAATATCATACGTAAATGTTCCTCTCAGATAACATGTCAATTAATAGCTAGATGTATTTAATTCACATGCAGATTCATTTAAATCAAATCATTGGTGGATAATGCCTGCATTATGTTAGAACTTGAATCTTTAAACAATGCTACATGTGTCCCCACATTTCATAAACATTCTACTCTACCATTTTGTTCTGAGCCTTGATATGCATAATCGTTATATCTTAAGCTCTATATTAAAGACTCCTCCTCTATTATCTTCCCCCATTATATCTGTTTTAGAAATTAAACTCGATGCTTATTCTTAATCCGATTTGGCCATTTGAAATTGAAGATTATCTATTGAATACTCCTGTGTACCAACTACTTTCTATCTGGTATCTTTATGAATGATTTTGAATCAAACTCGTTTGTATTTTTGTGACATAACTGAAGTGCTGCAAGCCTCTAATCTGAAATTGGTCAAGTACTCTTTTAAGATGTCATAGGCATTGATCTACAATCAACCCAGAGGCTGTCTCTAGGAAGCTTTCCTATCTCCTGAAGCACTTTGTGCTCCTAGTGCTAGAAAATGCTACAATAGGCTGAAAGAGGCAAAAGAGATTGGTGTCAATAATATTACCATATTCACAAATTTAGAGTTAAACTACAACAAGATGAAAGAAACATATCAAGTTCAAAAGGACAATCTCAAACCCCTTTATAAAGAAGCCAAAATCTGGAGTTATGAATTTCAATCTTTTAACATAGATTACCATTGCACATATGCAAAGAATTTCTACTCATATACTGTGTGGAGTTGTCAATGATGACATAGGATCACCATTTGTTACACCAGAAGTCATTGATCAACAACAAGATAGGTCCCCATTATGGGAATGCATGTTTGTTTTCATTTTTATCGGGGCTCTCATGGCATGGTTCTTTCACTAAAGAAGAACCCATTAATGTACTATTTTCCCCCAACCTACAATGATTGGGTTCTCTTGTATGGGTGACAAGTATATGGACAAATGTGATATATCCCATGCATGTGGAGAAATGTAATATTTGCATGGTTTGTGAATAAATAATTGAATGTTGTTGAAGTTATAAATATTTTCTTTTGTGTTATTTTACCATGTTAGTGATTTGAATTTTCTAACGCATGGAGGTCATTATGTCCAGATTCAAAGTTTAAATTAGTCAAGGGACCTAAAAATGTTAACAACATTAATGTGAAAATGTTCTATTTTTGTGAGTTAAAACAAAACACCTGACAACCTCCATTGCCCTCTTTCATGTTTTTTATTGGAATTGGAAAATTACACTTAAATTATAAGCAAGAAAAAATATTAAAAACATTAAATCCAATGACTTCTAGGTCCATAAAATTGAACAGAATGTGGGGATTACACTATACATTTAAACCTTCTATTTAAATTTTGCACAACTTTTGCATTCTTTAAACCATAATTTTATCTATCAAATACATGCTTATACTCACCTTCAAGTTGGCAATCCAAAATTTTATCCATCTAGTATAGGGGTAGTCTTACCTTCAAGTTTTTAATCTAGAAATTTTATCTATGAAGTACATGTTGAGCCTCACAATCCAGGTTTAGTCTCAATTTGCACATTGAAGTGTGTTTTGTTTCCTTGGCATTTGCAAATTGTAGGAAAGATGGCTTAAATTGTTTTTATCTCTTCTTTTATTGGGTTTGTTTCATAATTTGATTCATTTGTTTCCAGAAAACACTAAAATGGGTGAAATGTAAGTAAGTGACAGTGAAAATATATAACTCATGTTGTCTCAATCACAAACATGATTAATTTTTCAATGCAAGTACTATTATTATGAAGCTATCCAATTGTTATGTATTATTCAAAACATCCATATTAGCCTTTAGATATATGCTTGCAGATTTCAATGAATTACAAATTGCAGTTCAAATTAACCAATGAAGATGTTTCCTAGATGCATATCTCATTACATGAGGAATCAAATGGTTCATTATGACCCCCACAAAATTTTAACTTTACAACTTTCTCCATAGCAATGTGGATATTCACTACCTACAATATGAGGTAGAAAATCAAGCATGTTTACTTTGTCATTGATCATGTAGTCACCATGTTCGGTGTCTGCAGGAACTGCAGCACAATGCACTATGACTAAGGGAAATGTGTATCCATTATATAAACTCGCTTTAAATGTGAATTGTCAGGTTCTGCTAATTGTACCTCACAGTTCCACATCATCAGTACGACTGGCGAAACCTTGACGTAAGGTTGGTGAAACCATGAGCAATCTGTGTGGTATCTAACAGCAAGTACGGTAGGGTAGGGGAAGTTTGTATAATGCATAGGCTCTTTCATGACTAAGAGTTTTTTCCCAAGCATGGAATTTGTCGACCTATAGCACGTATTTACTCCTAGAAATCATTTTTGACACATAGATATCATATTGGCATGTCAACAGTTAAGTGTTGTAATATTTGGAACCTATCATATTGACATTTAAATTGATGTGATATATATCATAAATTAGAGTAGAAATCATTAATGTTATTACAGATATCCCTTGCAATATTGTAAACATCTTTGACGGGTAAGTGCTAATTAAAATATTAAATTAAATACATATGTATTACCCTATTACAATGCTTCAACAATCGCTTAGCTACCAAATTCAGAATCTAGGTCTAACTTCCAAGTTCTTTGTAGCCCTCTTTGGTAGCTCAAGTTTCATCCCATTGAAGCAACACCTGTTTCTAGAACCCATGATCTATAACCACCATCAAACGGAAGGATTTGAGAACATTATATAGCCAAAGTATGGGGTCTAAAGCTAGAAGTTTATCTAGATAATGAACCATATCCATATCCAGATGCAGTAGATCAAGACCTTGGAGCACATGATATATGGTAGGGTTGGGTTCTGAGCTCATGATTTATGGCAACATGGAACTCACGATTCCTCTAGTTTCAAACTCCTCTTGACAACTAGCTCCAATTTTTTCCTATTGTCACTAATTCTTCAACAACGAGATAAATAGACATAGTTGGCTTCAGTGCTAGTATGGTCACATGGAAGTTGTCGAGAGCCCCGAGGAACATTTCTTCTCTCAAAAGTCTGGGAATATTTTGAATTCTTTAAATTACGAGACATATAGCACTCTGGAATCATTGAGAAGCATCAAAATTCTATGGAAAATAACCTCTCGAAGGCAATGATCAATAGGTTGAGCAAGATGGTAGCACAATTGTATTCGCTTGGTGGATCCCCTCTTCGCCTTTCCTAAATACAAAATTTATCTCAGGTAACAAAGTATTACCATATTTTTTCTTTACAATGTCAGTGAATGGCATTTTACAGTCTCCATGTAAGCTAAACTAAATTTGGATGGGTGTTTCAATAGATTGATCACTCTTGTTTTTTTCTTGTGGTGGGGAGGAAGAGGAAAAACAGTTTGCTTCTTTAAAACCGTTGGTTTTTTGGTAGGATATGGAGGGCACGAATTGATTGCTTCAGATATTAACAAAATTTGGGGGCATTTTGCAAGATTATTTAGATTGTAATAACAATTTTGCAAGGATTGAAAATTTTGCTGCCTATTCACAACTTCAGATATTTAACGAAACTTGGGGGAATTTTGCAAGATTATGTAGATTGTAATAACAATCTTGCAAAGATTGAAAATTTTGCTGCCTATTCACAATTTTATGTTCAAATCAATGGCTTTGCATTTATCCTTTTAATACTTGTTTCATGCTATGTTTGTGGTAAAACCTTTATTTTTGTAGCATTAAAAATAAAAATAAAGAATAAAAAAATTACTAACTTTCTATCATTTATTCCTAATTTTCTAACAACCCCGAAGAAGCTCGATGTTCTCTAGCAAATGAATCCCTTGTATTTTTTACAACTTAGGGGCTTAAGAATTAAAGAAAAAGTATGTGCATAACTTGCAAAATTTACAGTCTCTTTATCCATTATCTATGTTTTTTTGGATCAATTTAGTCATTTGGATTTTTGTTATGTAACATCATTATCTTCTTATTTTTCCAGTTTTAATTTTATAGAAATTTTGGATATTATAAATATTCAATCATCGATGTAGGGGAGATTTAACCAGTGCTTGCAATGTAGGATATTTGAGCCACTTTCAAGCCTTTATATCTATATTTTTATTCTTTTAGATGCTTTTATGGATTTCAATGATTGATCTTCATTTTTGCATTTGATTTGCATTCTTCTCTGTAGTATTTCTCAACTTAGTTACAGAGAATGAACATAGTTGTGATTTTTAGTCTCTTTGTATAAAGATTAGTTTTTAATGAATTTCCCATCTTAAATTTTATTTTTAAACGTGATTATAAATAAGTTGAAATGAATATTTCAATCACGAAAATATTTTTTTTATAAAATAAAATATGTTTTTATCCTTTTAAATATTCACATTAATTCTAATCCTTAATCTCCACTTTTGCAGCAAATTTATTCCCACATATATAATATTTCACTACTTAGTAATTAACTAGGGAATATACCATAAAATTGGTTAAGGTGAAATCTATGCATAAAAACATGAAAAATATTTACACTCATAAATCCCTATAAAACCGTAAAATAATCAACATGAAAAAAGAAAAAAATATTGTCATGAAATTTTCACTTTACACGCCAAATCAATTTAAAATTCCAGCCTCAATCGATCTCCAAGGATCGCCGGCTTCCCAGAATATGTCGGCAACCAATAGATCCCATGCTATTGGGCCATTAATGCTTACCCCATGCAAATTTTTGGAGGGCGATGTGACATTGCTATGGATGTTCATACATCCATAACATTGAAATTCCGACAACGACGTAGTTTCTGATAATGCTTCGACGTCCGTACCTTGTCGCCATTTCCGGCCTACTTTCTATCCAATCTCGTCCCGTCCTGTGTACGTCTAACGCTGGCAGCTGTAAACAGACTCAACCAATGCAGCTGTCAGCGGTAAATTTAAAAAATTTCAACCTGCAGTTTACCGCTCAAAATTTCAAAATTTAAAATCTGCAATGGGCGGTTTCAATTTTGCTATTTCTCCACGCCCATTTGAATTTTGCTGCTAATGCCTCGACCAAAGCGAGTGGAGCTATCCATGGAACTGGAAGGGTCTTTCATCCTGGAATTCAAACGGATTACAATGACAACATGTTCCTTCATCAAGGGGTCTTTCACGTGCTATGTGAGAATGGCCAATGTTGCAGGTGCAATTGTCATTTCTATCAATTACAGGTTGCTATCAAACATAACCTCCCGCTGCCTGCCAATGATTACCTACTGTTAAATTATTTTGAGAAAATATTCCCGTGGAATCACAAAGGCAATCTTAAGGTAGATACTAGAATGGAGGATCCAGATTATTGAAGGATAAGTTAATGGAATGGGTTCACGAAGTTGTAGCTTATGTTTGTTGCACATATAACCTAAAGATAGCGAGAAATATATGAAGCGAACGCCCAAACTTGGGAGCAAGAAACTTTGTTGAAGAAATAAAAAACTGCAATCCTGGCATATTTCAGAAGAGCGAAGAGGAAGGACGCTGAAGAAACTAAAAGACAGTGAGTGAATTAGACAAGAATTTTGTCCAGTTGATACATATCCATTTTACACAAGGAACATGGGGTCTCCATGACCGACGGTGGAGGTGAGACAAAGGCAGTGGTTTGGTTTCTATTTGGTTTATGGATTTGTGAATAAGTTCAATAAAACTTCACTTCACGGTGAAGTTGAGATATTCGGGCATTTAATCAATAAAATCTGTGCAATAAACATGATGCATTTTGCGTGCATGTCTTGGAATATCATATGTGGCATGCCTGTACTCTATTTCATAGATTTATGGATTTGTGATTTGTGCATTTGCCCCATGGTTTTTCGGTGAGCGTGAATGTAAGCCTTGCGCCATATTGTAATATGTTTCTGGATGATTTTGCCAATGTGTTGGAATATCATATTTGGCCCTGTGTGCGTGTCTTATTTTGTAAAACCATCCGGTAAAATTCAATAACAATTCAATTATTTTATTATTAAGAAGTAACTATTTCCTCATGTAATATACAATTGGAGATTATTCATATTTGACATTTTAGTGGCCAACGAAATCGAAGCTTTTATAGTTTTCCTTACGGAGGAGAGGGAATTTCACAATTTTCCTATGGAAAACTTAATGGGTTAGTAAGAGGTTATAGGGAAAGTTTAATGTTTAGTTAGTGTTACTAGGAGGTTATATATCTAATTTCAAGGAAATTTGAAATAATATTATATAAATATCTTTAATTTTAATAGTAAAAAGATAGAATTTTGTTTTTAAATTTAATTGTTATTTTAAGATTAAATTATTATTATAATAAAATAATAAGTTTTTGTATATTTAATTATTATGTAAAAAGTATGGAGTGAGCTTTTAGGTAAAAAAGTATTTGAGAAAGCTCTATCTGTAAGAATATGTGTTTCTCTATAGAAGATTAGTTGTTTAAATTCTTCTAGAAAATTAGAGAATCCATTTATGCATTAAAAAACACCCTAATAAGAACCCTAATCCATTTATGCATTAAAAAACACATTTTAAACAAAACAAAATTAGAATCTCACCTAAAATTGTATTGCCAATTCCTGTGAAACAAGTCATTTTGTATATTAATTAGATCATACCTATATTAATAAAGAATACTTGTTGTTGACTCCATAATTAGTCTCCATTTTCTTTTCTTCCATATATGTATGCATGTATATTCTATATTTTATCTTGTGATTGAATTGTTGCATTATTGGTAACAACTTTTACTATATAATCCCATAAATTACCACAATATATTTTACATGATTTAATTAATCTTCATGGAGATAACTAATCATTTTGAAATGCATTATCACTTAAATTAATGCAACTAATTAATATTGCTAAAGTTAATGTAATTGGCCAATTTCATTTTCTTCAAATGTTCAATGAATGATGACACTAGGAAAGATTGTAAAAGGCTTGGGGCTTGTATTTAATACATGATTGTATTATTATTGAAATCAATATTTGTGAACCAATCATTTAAAGTTAAATTATTGTCAAATTGAATTAAATATAATATATTTGTCATATATATTACCATTAAAGTCAATGAAAATTATTATTTTCCGCAATATCATCAAGAAATCAATGCAACAAAGGAATATCCCATTTTCAAATGCTTATTTATTGATGACATATGCCAATATCAATTGATGCAATTTTAAAGTAATTTTGATAGTTCTCAAATTTTAAATGTCATTTTAAGGATTTAATCATAAGATTTCTTTTAGATTCTATAATCACTTTAAGTTGTTTTCTTAAATACAACCATATCCTCAAAGATTAGTTGCCGATGAAGAACTTTAAATAAAAGTTAATATTAATATTGGTGAATACATTTTTACCCAAAATTTTCTTACAAGATGTTATATTGTTTAATTTACATAGTACCATAATCATGGTTGACAAAAGGTAGATATACAATGGTTTACTAACAAGTACAAATTTAATTATTTGTTATTACAAAAAAACTAAACCATATAGATGAGTTATTATGTTTAGGGAGGAGATTAATGGTAACATGATCAGTCCCTTACAACATGATTAGATTTTAGTTTTGTTTCTACTAGCTATTAATTGGTTGATTTGATTCATTATCTTGTAATATATTTACTAGTTTAATGAGTAATTAATTGCCACTAATTTGTAGTGTATTTTCCAGTTTAATGAGTCATTAATTGCCTTTAATTTATAACATATTTACTAATTTAATGAGTCATTAATTTCCTTCAATTTATAGCATATTTACTAATTTAATAAATTTTAGTTTTGTTTCTATTAGCTATTAATTGGTTGATTTGATTCATTATCCTATAATATATTTACTAGTTTAATGAGTAATTAAATGCCACCAATTTGTAGTGTATTTTGCAGTTTAATGAGCCATTAATTTCCTTCAATTTATAGCATATTTACTAATTTAATGAGCTGTTAATTATTATCAATATGTAGTATATTTGCTAGTTCATATTGGTTCCTTTTTAATGGTTTCAAATTCATTTCATTTTTATTATTAATTTTTTTCAATATGAATAATTTATTAAATGCCATGAATTTGTGTAATTTCGTTGTATAATATTGAGCTTAATCCAATTTCAATGTAAGAACTTTATAAAATTATATGTTTAAACATTAAATAAAAATGCCATATATGTGAAATGGATAATATTAAATTATATGCATGTAAACGTGCATTAAATAGTAGTATACACAAGTACAAACACATGATATATGTGTGGGGGTGGGGGTGGTAGCCAACTACAATATTTAGTTAACCTATTGAGAGTAGGATGGGATACATTGCCCTCAATTTGTCTGCTATTCCAGGGAGTGTGGTTGCAGCGAAATTGATGGGTATTGCAGGGGGTCTCTCTTCACTGCCTAAAATGGCAGCTTGTAATGCGCAGGTTCTAGGTGCAAAGAAAAAGAACTTGGTAGGATTTTCAACAGTGACTTCACAGTTTCATGTTGGATACCTTGAACAAACAGAAATTTTCCAGAGCACGCCACCTGCTTTGAGAATGTGTGCATGTCGATTGTTAGTTGCTGAATTTTTTTTCCATGAAACAGTTGAACCAGAGACTGTTGGAAATATTGAGAGGGGGGGTGAATTAGTATTTCTTTTCAATTGTTATTTTTACTAGTTAAATTATTTATATTTAGAACACAAAATGATCAATAGGAATAAATGCTTTTATTAATATAATCTTTACAATAAATCAGGTACAATATATATAAGGCTTCAATCTGTTGCCAAGCACCAACTTGGTCATTTGTGAGGCTCCAACCCTATCTTCTCAAGGCACCAACCTTGTGTTTAGGATCACCTACTCCAAGGACATCAATCCTTCCAATTCTGAGGCACCAACCCCAAGGGCTCCGACACTATAGTTTTGCTTTGTCAATAAATGTTTTGATTGTATTACACTGCTCTCAAAATCTTCTTCACTGTGTTCTATCAATCTACAACTTCACTACTACATCAATGACAACCTGTCTTCATATGAAGGAGACTTCACAATTCTTCATATTGCCCACACAGAGTCTGCAAACTTACCTTATGATGATTTCAAATAGCCATCATGATCAACTGTTTAATTGACTTGGGTCCTCCATCTCATCATATCATCACTATGAGCATTATGATCAATGGGCAATCATGTA
>Ga0099853_1000024_pt1 | contig 13365 bp, 12 predicted proteins | sample In2P11_FD_77060 | JGI IMG/M metagenome (GOLD analysis project Ga0099853, IMG submission 77060) | Clean room microbial communities from NASA Spacecraft Assembly Facility at Jet Propulsion Laboratory, Pasadena, California, USA -... ... | reverse complement strand
AGGTGTGCCCACTACCAGGGCTGATTCCTGGAATCGGCCATGCCCCGTGCAGGTGCACCCACCGGTGGCACAACGACCCATTGGTAGGTAGTAGGTTGATTATGTGAATAGACCCCCTATAGGCCGGGGGGCCGATTTTGAGAATTAGCTCCTCGCTGCGAATCGACCCCCTATCCTGCTAGCGGCTGAACTGTGTTGTTGGTGGGATCACTTGACATGTGCCTTGGGTAGGAATTCCTAACCATGGGAATAGCGCCGCCCTAGCAGGCAAGGGATCAATGCAGAGAATCGCCCCCTATCCTTCTAGTGGCCAATTCCTAGAATCACCCCCTAGCTTGCGAAGGGCCGATTCCTAGAATATCTCCCCTAAAAGGTAGGTAATTAGCCCCTTGGTAGGCAGGGGGTCACTATGTCTCTAGTGGGCACGCCCGCCGGGGCACAACGGCCCGCTGCTAGGCAATTGGTTGATTTTGAGAATCGATCCCCTTCCTGCCAGGGGGTCGATTCTCTGAATGTATTAGATATACATATGAGTACTTTGATATTGCTGATTTAGTTTGGTGGAAGTCTTTTTTGAGTAATCGGAGTGATATCATTTCAAGATCAACAAATAAAGATATACTTTTGAAGACTCCATTTCTTTAGCCACAAAATGTGTCAAATAAAATGAGGAAAGAAACATTGTTGAGAAACAACAATCTCAAGGTATTATTAATTCTTCTCAAGTAGAGGAAAGAGAACTGTATATTGGTTCAAGAATATCGTGTGCACAACGTGAATCCATGCAAGACATTTACAAGGGTTTAATACAGGATATTAAGGAGGGTTACATGATCGCAGTGTTAGCAGGTGGAGATGCCAATGACTATCGATTCTCGGTTTCCAAGGTTATAAAGGTCATTACAGAAAATGAGGATGTTGTAGGTGTTCAAGTACATTGGTATGCCACAAATACTCACTCATTCAATGATATGTGCAATCTAGAGATGGTAGTTGATAAAAAAATTGACGGAAAGAGAAAAACAAAGGGTACAAATATAAATCATCGCCACACAGAACTCTTAAAATTATAGGATGTCAAAATACTTGTTTATGATTTCAATTTAATAAAGAGAGGAACAGTTCAATTTTGGACGATAGAGATTCTAAATAGTGTTGAGATGGGAGTCTATTGAACCTAGTCATAGATCTAAAAGGCTTTTGAAACTTTGAATTGTGGGCATGCATGTTGAATCAGATGGGGCACTAGTTGATGAAATAGAAGAATGTGGAGCATCTTCATATCCATCAAGTCATTCATTTGAGAATGTGAAATTTGATGGTGTGCAAGAAGATATGAATGATTTTGTATAATTGTCTAACACAGTTTATATAACTGATGCTTGCATGGTATCATGAAATAAAATTTTTAATTTCCATATCATGTTACATGAAGTTATGAGTCATTTATATGTTTGTTGGATTATATGTTTTAATTATAATAAATTTATTCATTTAGAATATCTACAACGCAACAATAATTTAGAGAAATAATTTATGTTTCATTCAATCTACAAGTATTGATATTTCGATTAATTTAGTCATGTAATTTGTTCATAATGTCATGGTTAAGATATGATGAAAACTTAAAGTTTTTTAATTCTATGGTTGAAAAATCATGATTTTTCTTTTTTTTATCTTCAATGTTATGTTGAAAACAATTAGAATTTTAGCGATCTTTAGTGTCATACTATTATATGTTTAATGACATGGATGGAAATTGTTGGAATTTTGATGTGTTTTGGATCCCATTATTTTATCTTTAACGTCATTACTAAAAGGATTTTGAAACAATTATCTCTTTTCCTCTTTGACTATAAGAGGGGAAAAACAAATAGAATAGGACAACTTTTTTCCTTTTTACTTTGGCTGTGATTTTAAGAGATAGAGCATTATTATGAAGGATACATCGTTATTGTAATGACATTTAGAGTTAATGAGTAATATATAGTTCATGTTTCTGTTTGTTCACGATATTCTAAGTAACTAAGCAGTAATCACTGGAGGCTTGGGCCTGGTCACTAGTGGATTTTACTGTTGTTCCCTGTGTTAAATTTTTAGCATTCTTTACTGCAAGTTTAGTTACTTTGTTTTATAGTTTTACGATTGATCTATTTTAAATATAAATTATTGATGTTGAGTTTGTGCATTCCACGCATTAGTTCTTATTTCTGTTGATTGGTTTCATTTATTTGTATCGTGGATTGATTCAATTATTAGATAAGATTTATTTCTTGTTAATCAAGAGCCAAAGTATTATTGGTTAGGTCAGGTGCATTACTATTTTTATTCAGTTCAAAAGCTATGTTACCGCTACAGTGCACTCGGTTGATGTGCTTATGGTTTTTAATTGCAATTAGAGTTTTTGATTAAGATTGAGTTTTGATGTTTGAATAGGTTAATTTCTTTGAAGTTACAAGTTTGGTAGTTTATGGTTTGATCCGTTTACTCTTGTATTGAAATAAATAAGTTATTTTTGAGTATTAATCTCTGTAGATCCGACGATTTCCATCACTTTCACATGCTATGTACACTCTTGAAACAAAAAGACTTACCCAAGTCGATAATTACTGTGAAGCATTTAGGAGTTCTAAGTGACATCTTATATGTGCCCAACATTTTGGTGTCATTGCTGGGGAGAGTGTTTCTATTTCACAGAAGGTGATGTATGTTTTCTGTTTGTTTGCTACAAAAGAATTGGGTATTAAAAACAGAAGGTAAGACATTGCATACGAGCAAGTAAAGTGCTTGCTCCTTTGCTTACTTTTCAGCAAAATTGCATAGGAATTGAAGTAGAAATAAATGTTTGATGATTGTTTGTTGTGAAAGAATTGGGTATTAAAAATGGAAGGTAAGAACCTACGTACGAGCAAGTAAATTGCTTGCTCCTTTGCCCGCTTTTCAGCAAAATTACATAGGAATTGAAGTAGAAATAAATTTTTAATGATTGTTTGTTGTGAAAGAATTTGGTATTAAGAGTGGAAGGTAAGAATCTGCATATGAGCAAGTAAAGTGATTGCTCCTTTGCCCACTTTTAAGCAAAATTGCGTAGGAATTGAGGTAGAAATAAATGTTTGTATTTTTGTATGAATGACGAAGAAAAATATATAATTCCTCTACCCAGATCTGAAAAATCTAAGGGATCGGTGCCCCTTGGATGATCAACCTTAATTGATGAAATCATAAGGAAAGATGAGTCTCAGTCATCAATAGGACCTCGAACCATTTCTATAAGAAATCCTACTGTAACCCTTCAAGCCACAGGATCACCATCTGTAACTGATGTTGAGATTCACAGGAAGACTAAAGGGTCTGAATAGAGTTTTTAGAACACTGAAAATTCACAACCTAGCCCTTTACAAGAAGGGAACTCTTGCAACCTTTGTGAAGGAGAAGGAGAAACAGGTAGTGCTGAAAAAATTACATCATCAGAACCCAAATCTCCTAAAGTGGTAGTTGAACAAAGGACACCCGGTATTTCAGACCAAGGTAGTGTTGTTAAAATCATTCTAAAAGTCTCTTCTGAATCCCCCAGGAAAAAATCTCCAGCTCCATAAATCCCTGAAGAATATTGGCATATTTTTGACCAAATGGCTCATAATCAGCAATAGCCTCAGACCTCTACATTACAATACCTTATTGTTGACACAGCTGTCAATGCTCCCATGAAAGCTATTCCATTACAAAATATTCCTACCTTTCATGGGCTAACTTTAGAGGATCCCGATGCATTCATTTTCAAATTCAATTTTTTATGTAGGGGATATGATTACACTACCGAGCCCCAGAAGCTGAAACTATTCCCCTCTACTCTGAAGGGAGCAACTCTGCGTTTGTTTATGGGGCTTGCTGGAAGTACCATTACTGACTGAGACCAAATGAAAATAGCCTTTCTAAAAAAACGCTAAGATTATTTATGAACTAGAGAACTGAAGGATGAAATCTTTCAAATGGTAACTAAGACTAACGAGACTTTTGAAGAATATGTAGAACATTTTCAATTTAATCTACAAAGATCTCCTTATGCAAAATTTTCCCCGTGAAGTTCTTAAAACTACAATGATCAAAGGTATGAAAGACCAATGGCTAGAAACACTAAATTTGATGGGGAAGGGTGATATTTATCAAGAGGATTATGACAATATTATACCATTGTGCATCAGGTCTTCCAGAGGTAGTATAAGGTTCAAACCACTAGGATGTGATGTGATCACGAGAGATAGCAAAGCCTTAGGAGGAAGCATTACACGAGTTGAAATCGGCAATCTACTGGAAGATTTCAAGACTGATATCTTGGGGACCCTGACGCCACAATTGGATATCATACAAGCCAAACAAAAGTAGGCCGAAGCAGAACAAAATCTGGTTATTTTCTATCCATGTTGCAGAAAAAGACACAATGATAGAGAATGTCCATTAGATATGATACAAACATGCACCATTTGCACTAAGGATCATGCTACAGAAAGTTGTCTATCGCTTCCTGGATTAAAAGAAGTTTTCAAGGAAGAAAAAGGCGAAATGGAACCAGTATATCTACTGAAACAGCATTGCCAATGGCAAGCATGTTCAACAGGTATGCCTACAGAACCATCTTCATTCTTTCCTTCTTCGCAATTTAATTTTCAATAGTATTCAGGGGCGGCATGGTAGAACCAACCACCTTTCTCTACTTGGCCACCTCAAGCATTTTTTATGCCATCATGGCCCAACCAATCAAACCCAAATAATAATTGGCCAAATTCCTCTTACACTCCACCATTCTGGCAAAACACCCCCTATTCCTCTCAATGGTCTCCTTCTACCTCACAAAACCAGAATGGGCAACCAAATTGGCAATGATCCGCAAACCAACCTGTGGGAACAATTCTTTTGCCTCAACCAACCTTACTAGCACCTTACATGTTGTAGCAAAATCCTCAACCTAATATATGACTGCAACTTCCAGCTCAACCCAACCCAAATCCTAACAACAGACAATCCAGTCAGTACAAATTATTGAGAGTCTAGACCCTGAAGTTGAGTTGAGAGAATGTAATGAACTTAAGTTAAGATCTGGATGTGTAATTGCTACAGATGAGGACAAAAAACTACAACCTGAGGTTAAAGAAATTCATCTAAATAAGCCTTCAGCTGCAGATAACCAGTAAACAAAACAGGGAGAAGAAATAGTCAGGTAGAAAGATCTTGAAGAAATCATAATTACTTCTCCCATGTTCCCAGAAATGTTGATAATACCTTGACCAACTGAATATCCTGACTTTGATATTTTGGGTGAACTCAAAAATATCTGTACAAAAATACCCCTCCTCCAGGCCATTCAAGATATTTCGATATATGCTAGAACCATTAAAGAGTTGTGTGCAAAGAAGTCTGTGAGGAAAACAAAAATAACACCAATTGTCCATGTCATCAGAACTTTGTTCAATTTATTACTAGGCAAAGAGACACCTATAAAATACAAAGACCCAGGGAATCCCATTGTCACAACCCAAATAAATGGTCTCTCTTTTCTCAATGCTTTAGTTGACTTAGAGGCATCCATTAACATTCTTACAACAAAAACTTGTGAAGTTCTTGGCATCACAACCTTAGAAACAACCACTACCTTGCTGGAACTTGTTGACTGTTCAACCATTAGGCTAGAAGGAACATTACAAGATGTGATGGTTTTTGTGGACTCTTGGGAATATCTGGCAGATTTTTTTATTATTAACCCCAGAAATTGGCTAGATGGACATCCCTTAATACTGGGAAGGCATTGGCTAGCAAAAGTCATGCTTATATAGGCTGCCGAACAGGTAGTATGACCATAACCAGAGGGAATCCTATTAAGAATCTAGCTTTATACCCTCTTGCACAGCCAAGCCTAACCATTGTAACAACTAGGAAACAACCAACATCATATTTAAAATAAAATATTCATTCACCATTGACTGTTGTAGATCCGCTTGAATTCAAAAATCAAACAAAAGTTGATGTCATTAACACCTTTATCAATCACCCTGCTGCAGTGTCTAATTTGAGATGTCACATGATTGAAGCAGTCCTTCACAATGAGATTGAAGAATATTCCTTGAGAGACATCAATGACCAACTGATACCAACAACCACTGTCTATAATAGCAAGCCTATTGAAATCGAGGAAGGGAAAATCTTGAACATTAATAGTAATCTGTGTAATGACCAACAACAGAAACTTATCCAAATACTTGGGAAATATAAATTGGATTTTGCATGGGACTACCCAGATATGAAAGGGATTGATCCTCAGTTATGCATGCACCACATCTGCACTGAAAAATATGCAAGACCCATTCAACAACCAGAGCGTAGATTAAATCCTCATCTAAAGGATATTGTGAAAGAGGAGCTTCAAAAACTGTTAGATGTGAATTTTATTTATCCCATATCTGATAGTGAATGCGTTTTTCCATTAGTAGTTGTCCCCAAAAAGAATGGAAAATGGCGGATATGCGTTGGCTATAGAGAACTCAACAAGGCAACACAAAAAGACCATTTTCCCCTTCTATTTATCGACCAGGTCCCTGATACACTAGAAAGAAAGAAATTCTTCTCTTTCCTAGATGGCTTTAGTGGCTACAACCAAATTCAAATTTCCCCTGAAGACCATGATAAAACTACTTTCACCTACCTCTAGGGAACATTTTCTTACAAGGTATTGCCTTTTGGATTGTGCAACACACCTGCTACATTCCAAAGAGCCATACTCAGTGTTTTTGCAGACTTGATAAATGAAGGGTTGGAGGTGTACATGGATTATTTCACACCCTATGGGGATGACTTTGATTAGGCATTATAAACATTGGAGAAAGTCCTAGAATAGTGTATTGCTACTAGGCTATGCTTAAGTCATGAGAAGTGTCATATGATGATGAAAGAGGGCATGATTCTGGGTCATTACATTTTAACAACTATAGTTTAGGTAGATCCAGCAAATATATAGGTAATCCTCTTATTAGCTACTCTTGGTACTCAAACAGAGGTATGTAGCTTTTTGGGATTTGCTAGATATTATCGTAGATTTATAAAGAACTTTTCACAAATTACTGCACCCTTATATTCCTTGACAGGAAATCTTAATTTTATATGGACTGATAAATGTGACACTTCCTTCACAGATCTGAAATGGTTAGTATGGACATCACCAGTATTACAAGTCCCGAATTGGGATATACATTTCCAGATTTCATCAGATGCATCATATATAGCTATTGGAGTTGTTCTTGGCCAAGAAGAAGACAAGAAACCCTATGCTATATATTACATCAGCAAAAACCTTACTCCTGTTGTGTTGAATTATACAATAACAGAAAAAGAGTTTCTCGCTGTTATTTATGCTATAAACAAATTTAGACACTATGTAACTAGATATCTTTTATTTTTGTATACTAATCACTCTACCATTAAATATTTAGCCAACAAACCAATTACAAGTGGAAGAGTGACTCGTTGGTTACTACTTCTGCAGGAATTTGACATAACTATAAGGGATCAACTAGGGAAGGAGAACCTTGTATCAGACATCCTCTCCCGAGTGCCAAGAACATATGATACAGTGGTGGTGGATGATTAGTTCCAGGATGAACATTTGTTTGTTGTGGCTGTAAAAATTCCATGTATGCAGATGTAGAAAATTACTTAGCAGTGGGAAAATTTCCCAAACATTTGACACCTAGAGAAAGGAAATTGATTGTTCAGCATAGCACTCATTTCTCTTGGATTGGAGGATACCTTTTCCATAGAAGATATGATATGGACATCCGCAGGTGCATCAGGGAGGATGAAACTTATGATATCCTAAAAGCCTTCCATGATGGAACTTGCGGTGGACACTTTGCAAATCGTAGAACTAGACATAAAATTCTACAGATGGGCTACTACTGGCCCACTATTTTTAAAGATGCTAAGAAATTTGTCCAAGCATGTGATAGTTGGCAAAGGATGGGCTGCCCTGGCCAATCTGATGAAATTCCCCTGCATCAATAGCTGGTGATGAAACCCTTTGAGCATTGGGCATTAGATTTCATTGGTCCATTCAAACCACCATCCAACCAGAAATCGTATATATTGGTTGCAACAGATTAGATACCTAAGTGGGTGGAAGGAGTAGTGTTACCAAGAGCAATAGAGGAAACTATTATTAACTTTCTTTTCAAAAATTTTGTCTGGTATGGCTTACCCAGAGAAGTATTTACTGATGGGGGACCACAATTCGTGGGTCACAAGGTTGCTGCTACATTGAGAAATCTTCATATCGCACACAGAATTACTTCCCTGTATCACCCGCAGGTGAACGGGCAGGTGGAGAGCACTAACAAAGTTATTGAATCTATTCTAACAAAGACAGTTTCATCACATCGACGAGACTAGACTACTTGACTGCCAAAGGCATTGTGGGCGTATCACACAACTTGGAGAAACACTACTGGATACTCTCCGTATCAACTAGTATTTGGTAAAGAACCCATTTTTCCCATAGAATTTGAAACACAAACACTAAATACAACCCAGGAAGTGGGACTAGATTTAACTGAAGCCTAGGTTAACAGGTTACAGTAGATGAATGAATTAGATGAAGTTCGGCTACTGGCTCTATAGTTTACGACACTTATTCAACAGCAAAGAGTCAAATTGCATGATGCCCTGATTAACAAAAAAACATTTCATGAGGATGACTGCGCACTTCTTTATGATTCCAGGTTTCAAGACTTCCGTGACAAATTACAGACTAGGTGGTTAGGCCCCTATGAAATAACAAAAGTACATGAAAATGGCACTCTTATGCTGACCACCATTTCTTCTTATAAAGTGAATGTGCATCGGGTGCGCCTCTAGTAAAAACCACTTACCATAGAATCTTTCTACAAGCAGATACATGAGGACCCCACCATGGAAGTTTTAGGTGTAGACGGCAATCCTTCGGCATCTTCATCCTTATAAAATTTATTTCTTCTTTGTAAAGTATATAAATATGATTATTGATTTGATTTGATTTGATTTTTATTTTTATTTTTCTCTACTTGTTTTGTTATTCAGATAATTAAACAGTTGATGTTTAATCCAATTGAGCAACACTTGCTTTTTCCACATGGTTTTGCTATTCAGTTACTTGAACAATTATTGTTAAATCTATTGAATAGCCGATGTTCAATATATTGAACAGCCGCTATTCAATCCAATTGAACAACACTACATTCTCTACATGATCTCGTTGTTTAATCCAATTGAACAACTCTTCTTTCTTTGCGTGATTTTGTTGTTCAATCCAATTGAACAACACTTTCTTTGTGGCGTAATTTTGTTGTTCAATTCAATTGAACAACACTTTCTTTTTGCATTGTTTTTTTGTCTAGTTAATTCAGCAACATTTGTTCCATCTATTGAACAGCCACTGTTCAATCCAATTGAACAACACTTCTTTTTTTGGCATGTTTTGTTGTTAATTTAATTGAATACCTACTGTTCAATCTATTGAATAGCTATTGTTCAATCTATTGAACAGTGGTTGTTCAATCTAATTGAACAACACCCTTTTGACGTTGTTTTGTTGTTCATTCAATTAAACAATTGTTGCTCAATATATTGAACAGCCATTGTTCAATCCAATTGAACAACACCTTTTTGACGTTGTTTTGTTGTTCATTCAATTGAACATCTTATGTTCAAACAACTGAACAACACTTTTGCTTTTTACGTATCATTGTTGTTCAATTCCAATTGAACAACAAAATTTTTCTTTTGTGTGATTGCTCTTCGCTTGTCTGAATGATTGATGTTCATTCAAATGCTCAACCCAATTTTTATTTTGTTTTTCATTTTGTTTTCTTATCATGGCATGAAATACACTACTTTTATGAGGATGAGAATTTATGGATTCTATTGAAGGGAGTTAAGACCATTAATGTTATGATCTTTAACAGGACAACTTCTTGATGATAGATTCTTTTGAAGAAACAGACACAATTATTTATATACTGCTTTGTTGCATAGCTGTCTGCTATATTTGATATTGATTAACCATCTTAATACCATGTTGGTTCCACCCTTCCTAGTTATAATCTTCTCTGTTTTTTTTAATAAATAATACTATGGGTATACTTTCTTATTAACATGTTAAACTTCTTCCACCATCCCTTCTCTTAAGAAGTATTGGGCCTCCCTCTAGTTATCGTAAAAATGTGTACTAACAGCAAAATTAAGTTTTCATAGGGAGGATAGGGGGTCTCATTACGAGCCAGCCTACCATGATCATAAGGCTATAGCAGAGTGACATTCCCACTATGGCCACCACTCCAGGGTTATGATCCATTAAATAGCTAGAATATCCTTGGAAAATGGATAAGAATTCCTAAAACTACCACCCCTCTCCTATAAATTTACAGCCATATACAACATTAAGGTTGTTTTTTGGATTCTGACCATACCATCATGTTGATTCCTTGAATCCAAAACATTCCTCATATTCATGTATTAGGGAAACATTGAGGTGTGCTTCGTGACAAGGAAGGACAAGTCAACATGGGGAGACTTCTACAAGATAAACAACTATTCTTGGTTGTAAACTCTCTCGTATTCATATTAATACAAAAGGTACTTTGTTTTTTTATATGTGTTGTGTTATGTTTACATTCATATATTTCAATGCCTTGTTGATCCATTAAGTAGAGTAACTGGATAATGCTACATAGATGTTGTAGATATTTGGCTTGTGTTGATTTTATGTGCAGGTTCTAATTATATCAATTGGAACTACGATTGGAGACTACAAAACGAGAGGAGAGAAAACATTACAACGAATTTAAAGTAATCCATTTTCCATTCTTATATATCTCTAAGGTGTTATCTCTCAGGTTGTTCCCCAAAAGATCTAAGAAAAGGGAACATGGCCGAGGTAACCACTAACCAGTCTTTTAGCTGTAAATTCTAGCCAATCTACAATCAGAGAGGGCTCTCTCTTTGTAATTTAGCTTTGTTTTGCTATATGTTAGGCTAGTTACGAGGCACAAGTTTTTGTTTAGTGTTTGGAAGATGACATTCAGTAGAACAGGGCTACAATATGAGAGAAGTTCAGACCATTGGGTTGATGGAGTCGAATGAAAATAAACCTCTAGCTATGGTTTCTTTGGCAAAATGAGAAACTACAGAGCAAGATAGTTAGACACAGAACAAATTTCAAGCTGGAATAAAATGAAGTGAAGTCAGGGAATGAAAGGAAATTAAGAATCTTTCATTATGATAACAGAGGGAAGATGAGTAAACACTATCAAGGAGCAGTTAAGAATTCCATAATTGTTTTCAGGGTGCAAGAACCAGGGAGACAAGAGTAGTCAAGTATTCCTACCTATGCTAGTCCTATAGAAAACATAAAAATGACTGGAATTGAACACAAAGTACAGAAAAGTAAATTCTAGGTTATTCTTTTTTCCTGTAATTTAGAACATGATATTTAGATGGTATATAAAACACAAATACAGTAAAACAAGTGTAAAGAAGACATGTTGATCCATGAGGTAACATGAGAATTCTGTAACATATTCTTCTGCCATTAATTCCATAACCAACAAATTCACCAGCAAAGCATTCCAACAATCTTTATTTCAGAAGAGTTCTCAAAATTTACAGTGTAGGTCCAGAATGATATTCACCGGAATGATATTAACTTCATCCATCTACTTGTTTAAAGGTAGTAAATGGCATTGAAAACCGAGCGCAATGAATGCAGTAGTAACCTGCGTTGTGTTCGCTACCTTACGTAGTCTGATATATTTGACTTTTTGACTCAACCAGTCAGCTGGTAGCTGTCTCTTTATCCCGCGTTCCTGCATTGCTGTCTTGGCCCTTCCATCTATGCCTGATTCCCCTTTAATACGTTTTGGCATGAAGTCCTTCCTTGTTGCCTTCATATTTATGATATGTGGCACGTGCATTAAATTTGATTAAATGCAGGGAATCAAAAAAGAATTAGCGCCAACACTACCTTGGTAAAACCTCCAACATGCCCTGCCACCATTGGTCTGTTGGCAACTGGTGTCTTTGTAGTTTTATTAATGTTTCATCAGCATCAGTATACCTGTAGTAATTGGGATGGAATTCAAAAAGATGTGTCATCTCATGTTCAATGTAGAACAAATTTTCTAATTTGTCATATAAGCTCTATTGAGAGGGAGGTACTGTGTCTTCTGAAATGCTTGATGATGCTGTAATTTGATTGGTAACATAGGTATTTACCTTGTGAGCATACTGTTCATGTGCTAATAGTCTCTGATTGCTGGTCAGTAAGCTGGGTAACCATTTGCTCTGCAACACTGCAAACTTTTCTCTAAAGGCATTTATCTCTGTCTACATTTCTTGGCACTTTCCTTCCAAGTTTTTTACAAAATTCCTCATGGTCAGCACGTTTGTCATTGTCAAAATTGTACCTGTTATGTCCTAAATATCTAGAGCTTCTAATTGCTCTCTGGTATGAGTATTCAAAAAATGAATCAGTTTATTGGCCTGTTCGGGCTTGTTTGCTAATAATTCTCTATCTTTTTGAGTCTCAACTTGAGCTATCTCTATCAATTCAATCTGGTCATGGATAGTCTGTATTGATATCCATTGATCAGTGATGGACTGGCCAATTTTAGTCCACAAAATTGTTTTGATTTCTGCCAGAGTCTTGTGAAGAGTGAGGTCCTCCTCGAAGGATTTTACCTTATTTTCTAGGGCCTTTACATATCTTGTTTTCTTAGCCACTGTTATTTTTGATTTATCATAATTCACTTCTATCTTGGCCAGTTTTTCTAAGGCTTCTTTTAGCTCTCCATTTGGAGTTCTAAAGCCTTTATTTCCTTCATCATATCTTCCATGATCAGGCTGGTATCTGGTACTACTGTTGTTGTTGTTGTAGTTGTTGCTAAAGCTCAGGTACCTGCTGTTGATGCCGGATCAGTAGGAGGGACTACTGTGGTGACTGTTGGTGGGCTCCAGTATTGTAGCAATAATGCTACAACTCCTGGAGCTCCCTTCTTTAATCTTATCAACCCGGTAGTTTGTAACAAACTTGGAAGCGACGGTGATGTATGCACAAGTACTAGCTCTTGCCGCAGCTGTCACTTGGTCAGCTGGCACAAGTCCACTAGGCCCTCAAGCCAACTTCTATAAGCTCAGAGAAGAAGCTTTTTAGCTGATGGACGAAAGCTAACTTAAAGAAAGCTAATCTATTTGCGAAAAGAAAACTGAAAGCTAGAAAATAAACGCAAACCCTAGCAAACCCTAATTCTACCGACTAGTCCTACTGATGCAAAAATGAGAATGCACTCT
>Ga0099853_1000022_pt1 | contig 13587 bp, 13 predicted proteins | sample In2P11_FD_77060 | JGI IMG/M metagenome (GOLD analysis project Ga0099853, IMG submission 77060) | Clean room microbial communities from NASA Spacecraft Assembly Facility at Jet Propulsion Laboratory, Pasadena, California, USA -... ... | reverse complement strand
GTTGTAGCTCTCTTCAGGTTGAAGCTTGATCGCTTGAAGGAGAACCGTAGAACAATGGGAAAGAAGCTTAAGAAGAAAGCGCCTAAGAAGAAGAAGACATCTTAGAAAAACTATGACAGTGGGAGAATCTATTGGGAAATATGTGGAAGAAGCACTCCAGATTTAGAATCACTTTAGAATGAAGAGGAACAAGCAAACGATCTATCAGGTATGAATTTGTTGTCATCTGGTGATACATTTCTTCATCCATTTGAAGATGATGAAAGTGATAGTGAGACAACTGAATTTTCTCTTATGGGTGAGATTGAAAGATATCAAATAGAGGCAGAATTTAAAAGGCTTACAGACAAAATTAGAGCTCAACAAGATCTATTGCACAAAAGGGAATGTATCTCCAAAGAAGAAGTTACCAAACTAAAAGCTCAACTAGAGGAAGGAAACAAGGCAAGGAAGCTATTCAAGGAAAAATGTCAAAAGTTGCAGGATGAAGTGACATCATTAAGAAAAGAAGTAAATGAAAGGAGCACAACAATCAAGAAACTCAGAGAAAGATCCAGTTACTATGAAAGTCTTGAAGCTACGATCCTCTCGCTAAAAGAAGATCTTGAAGAATCAAATAAGCAGAATAAATAACTACTCCAAGCTCTTGAAAAACAAGAAAACAAAGTTCATGAATTAAAACATCATTTGGAAGAAGGAAAAAAAGCTAAAGAAAACATGAAGAAGCAGTATCATGAAAAGGAAGAGAAACTTTAGGTCGAGGTAAATATTCTAAAAGATAACTTAGAAGAAAAGGATAAGCTCTTATGATTTCAAGATAGTACTAAGATCTTGGATGATATTCTTAGTAGTCAAAGGTCTCCTGCTATCAAAACTGGTCTTGGTTTTCATGGATATGTTGAAGGTGAATCTAGTTCACAAAATAAGACAAGGAACTCTAATGCATAATCTGAAATACTCAACAAGGAGATGAGAGGTCAATCCCATCAACAACCGAGGAAAGAAATTCTTCAAAGAAAAATTTTTACTCCTTTGATGAATAATGTTGAATGTTATGTATGTCGTAATCTTGGACATGTTGCAGCCAGATGCAGAAGTAGAATGGTTCAAGACCATCATACAGAAACATCATCACATTCCAGGTACTTTAAGGGATATTTTTTTGCTTGCAATATGTTTGGTCACAAAGTCGTTGATTGCCACAGAAGGAATTTGAAACATGTAAGATGTTATGCATGTAACAAGTTGGGACATATAGCAAAGGAATGTACGAACAAAGTACGGGCACCATACCAAAAGGAGAAAACATCATCACACTTGAAGATATGGAAGAAGAAGGAAGTACAGTCAGAAAGATATGTCATAGCACAATGTACATACATTACAGGCTCAGAAGAAGCTCAAAGTGTAAAACTTCAGTGCTCTCAATCTCATAGGAAAGTTTCATAAAGATAAGTCACGTATATATGCGAGTTAGATAGTGCATAGTCGTGTATATGGTATTTTGAGAAAAGAAGTGGGACAGGCTCAGGAAAAGGGTCTGATATGATTTAGTCCATTATTTGCTCTGTTTGATAATGGTTACAATCTACTGATAATGTGTGGAAATTTCTTGATACTTGTAAGATGTTTAGAAGTGTTTTGATCCTAACTTGATGGTGATGATGCCTTGATACTTCTTGCTGATATATGCATGATTAGATCTGACAGTAAACAAGATGGCATAGGTTCAGGGGGAGCATATACTTTTAATAATGCATTGTTGGCATTATGGTTAGAAGTCCTTGGTGATGATGCTTACATGGCTAAATGATACATCTTGATATGATATGGTTATGAGTTGTCCATGTCGTATGATTCTTGGGGTTCCATAGTTGGTGTTCAGATTAGATTTGTGGTTGATTCTTTGATGATGCATATATGGTGCTTACATGGTGATCTTCATAAGGATAAGGAGAAGTACAAAGATTGAAAAACTTCATTACTTGATGATGAGTCACTCATATGCTACTGTCGTCAGATGCATAAAAATCATATAATACAGTTATGATGTAGGACTCCTATAGTTCTTGGTTCTCATGTGGATGAGGATTGTTGTTGTTGATGATATCAAGAAGTCTTGACAAAAGATCTTGAGGTCAAGATACATAGTGCCACATGCAGTATGCTGGATACATGGACGATTACTTAAAGTTGCATTGTTGGAGACATGATGATGATGAGTTCTTACCTATATAATGATAGGTTGATATGTTGATTGATGCAGATGAGGGATGTTCCCAAGTAATGATACATGGATGGTATATAAGATCATATAGAACTTGATGATGATGAGATGACTATGATGTTTTTCACATAGAATATAATGTGAATGATTTTGTTGTCATATGCAGAATTCATTCATGGAAGGCTATGATAATGTTCAAGAGGATGAGTTGATATCTATATGCAGGCATACTTTAATCATAGGTTGATGACTTCTACACTAATGGACATATACAAGTTGCTAATCTGGATGCTGTTGATAGACGCTTTTGGAGTAGATCATACATTGTGTATGATAGTTTCTGATGACTATCATGGTCTTATTTAGATGTTTGGTCTCTATTATAAATGTGATGTAAAGGTGATATAAAGACTCTTGATGTAATAGTTTGTCTCTATCTATTATAGTGATTTGATGAATCCCTTTTGGTCATATGTTGTAATTTGTACCCCCTCTATGCATGGGAAGGATGATGTAATATTTCACTCATGTATAAATAATTGGTATCTGGCGTATCCCCACTTGGTTGGGTGGATAATTCAGTATTGGTATATCCCCACTTGGTTGGGATATTGATGTACGTATGAGTATTTATGACGTATACAGTCATATTCTTCTTGTAGAACATCTTTTTGCATACCTTGCTTACAGTCAGGGGGAGCATGAACAACACACTTCAGTAGAGCAGATATTTCAGCATGTACTCAAAGGGAGCATGGACATATTAGTACACCTTGGCATATACAAAGGGAGAGCTCAATCAGAGATTTCAGCAGGTACTCAGGGGGAGTATGGACAGCAGAATGTATATCAAGGAAGAGAATATCTTGGTTCATCCTTTGCCCTTGATGTCAAAGGGGGAGAGTTGCTTGTTATGGTTGTTTCTGTCAAGTCCAAAGGGGGAGATTGTTGGCATTATGATGCATGTGTTGTACTTCATGGCAACCCACTTGTAGAAAAACATCTCACTTATACATAACTAGATGAATCTATAGAAGAGAGATCAGATGTGATAGAACACATGGGATGCAAGGCAGCTCAAAGGAATCAGTTCAGATGTAATGTACAATGACACCTCATTAAGTTGACAATTCTTAATATGCAAGTTAGCTTTGTCATCAAGTCCAAAGGGGGAGATTGTTGGCATTATGATGGCAACTCACACAAATGACAGATCATAGTGCAGCAGGTCAGTGACAAAGAATTGATGATCAGACTACAAAGAATGAAGAACGAAAAGTATATACGCAGGCTCACTATATACCAAGTTGTGTACACACGCAGGTTCACTACATACCAAGTTGCGTATATACGCATTTTCGCTATATACCAAGTAGTGTATACACGCAGGTTCACTATATATAGAGGGGCGTATACATGTGGGATTGCTGATCAAAAGTCGTGTATGCGTATGCACACACTTTCATGCATAGAAAAGCGCATACATGTGGGAAAGCTTATTTTTGGATCCGTGGTATTTAGACCTATGGTTTTGGACCTTGGTATTGCGTCTGAAGTGATGAACCTAGGTATTGGGTCCCTAGTATTAGTTCTAAATGGTTTTGGACCATGGTATTGAGTAAGGCCTAAGATTATAAAAGGAGAAGAAGATCATTAGGCAAGGGCATTCAGAAAGTCTTGAATATCTGATGATGTATGAGATCTAGTATGCAGGTTATTGGTTCATGATGCTTTGCTTGATCTGAGCTAAGGAGGAATCTCAGTAGTTGATGGAGAACAAGATCTAAGGATAGATCGGGATCAAATGGCTTGGAATGAATCATCTTTATATGGTTTGATCATGCTTGTTCTAGATCCGTATACTGACGCATGTAATGTTCTGATTTGGGTATAACTTAAGATTGAAATAGCTGCAAAACATGAATGAATATTTACAGATGCATAGGCTTGTTGACTTTGATAAAAGCGCATACATACGTAGGTTTGATACATCTAAGTAGCGTATACAGTATGAACTATGATGTTTGAAGTTACAGGTGGTTCTGGTTGTTGATGCAAAGTCTAAGTTCTGGTGATTGTTTACTAGTGTCAGTATTCTGCATATTCAGTTTGGTTGATTGTGTTTAGCTTCAGTGTTGATGGATGAGATCTATAATGGATCAGGATCATAATGACTTATCTTTATGTGATCTGATGGACTAGATTTGGTTGCTAACATATGTATTATCCTTGTATATGTAATGATCTAGGTATATCTGAAGTCAGGAAGTGCAGCAAAGTTATCAATAAGTAATTATTGACATATACGCTTGTTCACTTTGGTGAAGTTGCGTATACACACTGGTTCAGCTCTTCAAAGTAGCGTATGCATGATTTTTGATGATATAGTTGTTCCTGAATATTGTTGCAGAGTTCTGTGTTCTGCTCTGTGTTCTGGTGATTACAGTTTGTTGACTGGGTTTCAGTGATTCAGTATTGGGTGATTCAGAGATTGATGATGCTAGTGTTGATTGATTTTGTGCTTCAATGATATTGATGGGTCCAGTATGAAAATTGGATGAAACATGGCCTTTCAGATTATGGTGTTGTGCTTCAGGAGTATCCAATCTGAAAATTTATGAAACGTGGTACCTAAAGGATGAAAGAGAAGGTTGTAGCCTTCTGTAGGTTGGCACCTACATAGTAGTACATCAGCTAGTACAAGAGCTAAGGGGGTGGTAGCTCCCTTCCAGTAGCAGCTGGAAAACGAGTGAAGGTTGGAGCATTCAGTAGGCTAGCCCTTACGTACTAGTACATCGGCTAGTACAAGAGATAAGTGGGTTGTAGCTCCCTTCCAGGAGAAGCTGGAGAACAAGAGAAGGTTGTAGCCTTCTACAGGTAGTAGCCTATGTACTGGTATAAGACTGCACCAGTACATAAATATTGTAAAAAGAACTTTCTTATTAAAAGAATATAGAGACGACTTGCAGCAGGTGGTTTTCACCCACATTGGATTTCCACCTTACATCATGGTGTTCATGTGTGCTTCTTGTGTGTGATGATCTATTATTTTTTACTGCACCTTTTTACTGTTCATATGGTTAATAAAAGTTTTGATGCACTAACTAAAGATCAACATTTAATGGATTAACTGAATCATAAGTTTACTGGATATATGCTAGTTGCATTAGACACAGTTGTGTGTACATGCAGTAGCGTATATGAATCTGAGTATGGAAATGAAAAAGTGTTTGATTTGATAATATTGATTCACCCCCCCCCCAGTATTATTTCCAATAGGGATAAACACGTCATAAGGTTTCGTTATGACCAGAGTTAGTTGGTTATCTATATATATATATATATATATAAGTTAACATATTATTATGGGAATCATCATCATAATGAATATATTTTGGCACAAGTCTTCATATTAATCTTAATGAAGAACATAAAGACTATCTAATTCTAAGTAGATATATTTATAATTATGATGAAGATATGAATGATGGAAGATTAGAAGTTTTATAGTGATTTTGAGGGCAACCATAATTTTAGCATAAGCATCAATAAAATCATGGAATGAAAGGCATGTGTGTAAATTTAACTCTAAGTGAAATTCAGTAAGAAAAAACTTGTGTTGAAATGTAAGGTTGTAACTTGTATCCAAGTATTGTAAACGAATTGTAGACAATGACCAAGACTATGCCAAAATATTAAAATATACACAAGAGGATATTATATAAGTACAATATTTTAATTAATTGTGAAAAAAATAAAAAATAAAAAAAAGGTGTGTTTAGATAGGTATGTTATAATTTCCTTTAACATATATAGAGAAGGACACTCTTTTGTCGAATATTTACCTCTCTCTCATCTCTTATGTCCATGTCCTATTTTCCAAGAATGTGTATTTCACCTCCTCCTTTTTAATCAACCCCTCCATTAAAGTTTATCTCTGTTTCAGTTGGAGTATTCATATATCTAACTAGATTGGATCTTATTTCAAGTTTTGGTAGTTGGATTTGACTTCCTACGATGGTTGTATCTACTATGGGTCCTATATAAGGATTCAAAGGTTTAGTCGCTCTTCTTGTCTTGACGTTTTGGATATTTGGACTATGAGGCTTACACTTTGGACCTTCAAATTGGGTATTAATTGTCGATCTCTAAAATTTGAAACTGGTTTCCCTAACTATTTACTTGTGGAGCCTCGAACTACTTTTCATAAATGTTGGATTTGATCATTGATTCCATCCTGCTTGTCTTCCTTTAGATGTACTTGCCATAGAGTTCGAATTTGAAGGAGTTTGATTATCAAAAGTAATTATTTTTTCCCTTCTTGTAAATCTAATCATAATGTCTTTAATTCTATCCCTATTCATAATGTCCTAAAATTGTTTTTAGAAGCAAAAAACAAATTGTTGGTATAGAAAATTATGTAGATTCACAAGATCATGCAATGTACTAAAGAAAAAGACAAGAACCTACTTCTACTTTCAACCAACAGAGCCAATAGATCAATGAAAACAATAATAGCAAGAGGAAGACAAATCAATGGCACATGAAACAATAAATATCTGGGGAAAGCCACATCTCAAAACCCAACTATATGTATTGCATTAAATTAGAAATCTAAGATGATAATACAATGCTTGTTCTCACAAGAACAATCCCAACACTCAGTATGATTAATCTCCTTGCTCACAAGAAAGCTCAAGCCAATCTATAGCCTCTTCTGACACTCTCCATATTAATGGGAATCTAGTGCATCCAAAATTGTGCAATCCAAACTAGGTCCAGTTCTTGATTGCATGCATGATCTATACAACTCAATGAATCATACAACTGATAATACATTGTCCCTACAGTCTAGTCTCAATTGTGCCTTTCTTAGAATCAACATGCATGAGTTTCTGATGAGGGAATATTTAGTTAACTAGAGTAGCACTAGCGGATGCATGATTGCATCAACTGACTCTTAACTCTCTATTAGTTCCTCAAACAGTTTGGAACTAATTTAACTGAACATAACTTAGTCAACTGAGTTATCTAATTACAACTCACAATTAAACTCATACTGGACCCCTAAATTTTAGGGAGAACATATACATGACTATAGAAAGACTTCCAACTTGAAATTCCTAATTTAACTAAGTCAACTTAACTTAGTTAACTATTACAAGTTTCTATGAGAAAATAATTACAATTTTAATTCACAATTCAATTCAAGGACAAATTAAATTGGAATTTCTGGATTCTATTTTTGACATATCTTGTTGTTATTTTCAACATTCCCTTTCAACAAGGAAGGAATTCAACTCGATCCCGATCCTGAACCTTTGGAGTGTTCTGCATGCAACACTTATCTCAAGTGTTGTTTATACAACAACTCGAGAAACAAAACAAAAAACATCCAGCTTGAATCAGAATGATGCCTCCCTAATCAAAGTCTCTCACTGCTATTGCCTCTGTCGAATGAAAACTTTGTACTTCACTTGACTCTGTCTTTATGCACTGTTGTCAACCATTCTTGATCTGTATTTGTATGGTTAGTTTTGTTGTGCTAATAACAATTACAGATTTATAAACATGTGCTTACTTCTTGCTTTTTGTCCTAAGGTTTCCTTACTTGTTGGTGCTTATAAACAGGTAAATTTCCTTAAGTTAAACAAGACATTCATGAGCAAAATAGCTTCAAAAATGAATAATGAAAAACAAACATGTACATTACAAAAAACCATCAAAGAGACACATTAACACAATGTTTTTATGAAGGAGCTCACCCCTCCTCAGCTACATCTCCTTGGTCCAACTTCCATGACTTGGGGGCATTTGTATTAGCTCAATGTGGAAAAAATGTTGGTTACAAAGCTTTATGGCTCTTGATACATGCACCAATGTGTTCAAATGATCCTGGTGGATATTGGTGGTGACCTGCCTATTCCACTTGGACCCCCAACGCTGCCCCTTTCAGTTTTTTCGGTTTCCTTAATTGTAGCATATGTTACTATTTTTGGCAGTTTTTTGGGTCTTGAACTTCAGTAGCTGTTTTAAGGCCCTAAACAGCGATTTTAGGGAAAATGGAGAGGCTGGAAACGTCCCAAAGTCCTTTATCCATTAATTTTTTTCCCTTTTGTTTGAGATCTTCAAAACGAGGTATTATGATAGCCAAACAGAGATCGTATGCCAAAGTTACAACCCTGGAAGTTGCTGTACCAATTTACCCAAAAGGGGACCACAGTTTTGGCGCTTCATCTCCTAGTGTCAGGTTTTTGGATGTTTATGGTTTTCCATTGTTTCTCAATAATAAATAGGCCTTTGAGCCTCATTGTAACATAGTTTGGAGGCATGTAGCTGCCACATCTCTTCTAAGAGATAAGCTAGCATCGCCTGAGCTAGTCTTATTTCCCATTTTTTTTGTAAGCATATTTCAATATTTGATATTAATGAAATGAAGTGTTATTTCTACTGCATCTTTGTATTTATGGTTATATCTGTAATTTGTTTCATTCTTGTTTAAATCCGGATCAATGGTATTATAGTGGTCTGCTCTTTCTCTATTTTTCTTTCCATGTCCCCAATGAGGTTGGGATATAAGGAGTTAGGGCTTGAACTAGTCAAACCTTTGCAAGACTAGCCTCACAAATCCCGATGACCTCCCATGGCGGATGAAAAGAAATATGAGGGGGCAGGAGATTCGCCCTCAAGCGACAAAGGAACGCAATGATGGACAACTTTGTCCAGATCCTTCAACGACTACCCAAGGGCGACACATCTACTTCTAGCAGCTACTCTGGAAATGCCACACCCTTTAAGGTACAAGTTAAATTTAACATTCTCATATTTGAGGGTCAGATAGATGCAAAGGCTGTAGATAAATGGTTAAGTCTGCTAGAAGGATATTTTTCCGTTCATGACTTTTGCAGTCGAGGAAAGATCACTTTTGCACTTCTCAAAGCAGCCCCCCATGTCAAGGATTTGTGGGAAACCTACAGTGAGTAGAAGGATGAAAGTACAAACTCACTATTTTTAGTCGCACCCACTTGGAACTCGTTCTGGGATGCCATCAAGGAGCGGCACTACCATGTCGGGAGCTATGAGGATAAATACATAAAGTGGACAATGTTGCGACAGGGATGGGACCAAGATGTACTAGAGTCTACCAATGTTTTTCATACCCTTCGCATGAAGTTGGGTATCAAGGATTCTGAGAACCATTTGGTTCTCAAGTACTGCAGTTGCCTACACAGATACACCCAAGACGAGATGAAGTTCCTGAACATCTCCTTGCTTGGAATGGCATACCGATATGCCGTCAAGATCAAGAAAAAGTTTAAACAGAAAAAACAAGACTTTGGATCTGCGAATCCAAAGTAAGGGAAAGGTACCCCAAACCACAAAACAAAGGGAAAAGCCAAGGCGGGGCGGCCTAGGACAACCCACCAAAGCCGCAAGCAAAGAACAACACCGCGAAGCTGAAGAAGTACACAGGAAAGTGGTGAGAGTTCCATAAGAGCTCCACTCACAACACAAGTGAGTGTCAGGCCAAGAAGTCAATGTTGGTCGAGCTAAAGGCTTTAGAATCAGATGCATGTTCCAAATCTGAGTCAAAACCTGGCAAGGGGAATGACAAAGGGAAGCAGATTATCAATGCGGAGCCCAACACCACTGTTGTCACCATGAAGATCCAGAAGGAGGAACTTGAATATCTAGAGGAGGAGAAGTGCCTCTTCCACTCCCAAATGTGGGTAAAGGGTTCCCTGCTACAGTTCATTATCGACAGCGTGAGCCAAAAGAACATCATTTCACCAAAGGTCGTGAAGCGGCTGGGCTTATCGACCACAACACATCCACAACCATACACCATCAGGTGGCTTCACCAAGGATAGGATCCTCACGTGAGCCAACAATGTCGCCTTCCATACAGCATCAAGCCCTTCATGGATGAGGTATTATGTGACGTTGCTCCCCTTGATGTTTATGATGTATTATTAGGCCGACCATACTTATGGAAGTGACATGATGTGTATGAGTCAAGGCCTCGTGTTGTTATTGTTACTTTGAGGAATAAGTTGTATAGGATACCAGAGGTAGCAGCGCCTACCACTATCTCTTTGGTTACTACAAAACAATGCAGTAAGTTCATTTCCAAAATCGGGAAATTTGCTTTCTTGATGATACGCTCCCAGGGAAAGAAGAGGACAGTGGCCATGACCTACAGATAGGGCCCCTCCACACGACAACAAAAGATGGACAAGGTCGTGGAGGAGTATGAGAACATCTTCACCTCCCCTGTAGGGGTGCCTCTGTACTGTTAGGTCAAACACTCCATCGATCTAACCCTAGGTGCGCTGCTACCCAATGGACCAATCTATTGGTGCTTCATTCTAGAGAATGACGAAATCAAGAGGTAGATTCAAGAGCTGCTACAGAAAGGTCACATCCGGCCGAGTCCATCACCCTGTGGGAGCCCGATCATGTTGGTATAAAATAAGGATGGGAATTGGAGACTTTGTACTGACTATCGGGTGCTGAACAAGATCATTGTCCGGAATAGATACCTGATCCCATGGATTGATGACCTTCTAGACCAACTGAAGGGGGGGAAATATTTCATCAAGATCGACTCGAAGTCAGGATATCACCAGGTACCAATTGAACCCTTCGATATGTGGAAGACTGCCTTCGAAGCCAAGGAGGGCCTTTTCAAATGGTTGGTTATGCCTTTTAGGTTGACGAATGCTCTTGCAACCTTCATGAGGCTGGAGGATGACATCTTGCGGCCATTCACCAACTCATTTGTAGTGGTATACTTGGATGACATCCTGATATTTAGCTAGAGTTAGGAGGAGCACCTCCACCACATCCGACTGGTTCTCCAAACACTACAACAACATAAGCTATGTGCCAATTTGGAGAAATGAACTTTTGGCATGACCCAAGCTTAGTATTTTGGATACATTATTGATGAATGAGGGGTGCATGTGGATCCAGTGAAGATCCAAGTCATCCAGGATTGGCCAACTCCAACCACTTTGACAGAGCTCTGCATCTTTCTGGGTCTTTCCAATTTCTACTGCAGGTTCGTGTTGGGATTCTCTCATATCACATGGCCCTTGAGTCAAGTCACCAAGGGAGGAGTGAAAGCAAAATTCTTTTAGTATGAATCTCAACAGAAGGCATTCATAGAATTGAAACATCGCCTCTGCTCTACACCAGTACTCACATTACCATACTTGCAACAACCATTTGAGATTGAGAGAGATGCATCTAACTATGCTATTGGGGCAGTGCTTACTCAACAAGGGCATCCAGTGGCATATCACAGTGAGACACTTTAAAACATAGTTCGGAAGTATCCCACTAATGACAAAGATATGTATTCCATTGTGCAGGCCTTCCAACAATGCAAGCATTACATTCTGGGGAAGGAAACGGTTATCCACATAGACCACCAGCCCCTGCAGTTTATATCGACACAAGGGAAGTTGCAGAATAATCACCATTAAAAGTGTTCCACATACCTGCAACAGTTCCATTTGAATGTCAAGTATAGGAATGGCATCACCAATAATGTTGCAGATTGCCTCAGCCAACTACCGATCATGGCGCTAACCACCGTGCTCAACTCTTGTGCGCATGAGACTTCTGATTGACTACTTCTCTACAAAAGCGACCCAAAATTTGGCCACACATACCAAATGCTCTTGGAGGGTCAGCAAGTTTTAGATTTTCACCTCCAAGATGCCCTATTATGCCACTTGGGACACCTTTGTGTTCCTTCAAGAGAGTGTACCAGGATGATTTGGGAAGCACACTAAGTTGGGCCGCTGGGAATTTCAGGGTCAATAAAATGGTGGCAGTACTGCAGAAGTAATTCTATTGGCTGAATCTTCGATAGGATGTCAAGAAGTACATCAAATCTTGTGCCATTACCAAACCAACCATCAATAAGCAAGGCATCTATACTCCACTGCCTCCCCCTAATCGACCTTGGCAATCCATCTCCATGGATTACATGTTGGGTCTTATTCTACTAAGCATGGCAACGACTGTGTTTTTGTAGTTGTCGACAGACTCTCGAAGATGGTCGTTATGGCGGCTTTCAAGAACAATATCACAACAGAAGACACTGCTAATATCTTCTTTGAACGAGTGTGAGTACACTTTGGGATCCCACAATCTATCATCTTAGATTGGGACATGAGGTTCCTCAGTACATTTTGGTCTAGTCTCTGGTTGATGCTAGACACCAAGCTCACTAAGTCCACAGCTTTCCATCCCCAAACTAACATCTAGACAGAGGTTGTCAACAAGATGATCGTACACATTCTGTGCATGTACAACTCAAAGCATCCACGCACATGGGATGAGAGCCTCCCCTATGTCTAGCACATCTATAACCGGGCTCTCCACAACTTGACTGGCCACAACCCTGTTCAGGTGGGCTTAGGATTCCAGCCACTATGTCCCATTGATGTGGCCATGCCATTTGCAACTACTCATGCAGATTCAACTCATGTCCACTAGTCTGAAACCGATACGGAAAACAACTTCATTGAGCACATCCAACATATCCACCATCAAGTCCATGATATTCTATAGAAATCAAATGCCAAGTGCAAATAGTGACATGATCAACATAAGGTTCCACAAAATTTTCATGTGGGCAACAAAGTTTGGTTGCATTTGCAAAAGGAATGCCTTACTAGAGCCTATTGGAAACTTAGACCACTCTGATATGGTCATTACACCATTACCAAGGTGATGGGAGACAATGCATTTGAGCTCAACATTCTCCCATTCTTTTGCCTGCACCCAATGTTCAATGTGGACCGCTTTCGACCATACTTCCCACCATTCCTAAACACATCATACAATGCAGAACATCTCACACTTACAAAGTTAAATCCAGATTGCATGAAACAAGCCACAACTGATCGGATCATGGACACACAAATTAATAACACCCGACAGCGAAGGATCCAACTATATCGAGTTGTCAAAGTAGGGCAACTCCTTCACCAGGGCAAGTGCCTCACTAGGGACCAAGTTCAACAGAAGTTTCCTCATCTCATGGAGGAACTCAATGCAAAGGGGACCATTTCTTCCTAAGGGGGGAGGAATGATCCAGATGGATATTTGTGGCCACTTTCCTATTCCACTTGGACCCCCAACATTGTCTCTTTTAGTTTTTTAGATTTCCTTAATTGTAGCACAGTTTACTATTTTTGGCAGTTTTTCAAGTCTTGAACTTCCGGAGCCATTTTGAGGCCCTAAATAACGTTTTTAATGAAAATGGAAAGGCTAGAAATGTCCCAAGTTAGCTTGGCTAATTTTTTTTGGCCTTCTCTTCGAGATCTTCCAAACGAGATATT